>Ga0209702_10000031_pt1 | contig 230740 bp, 199 predicted proteins | sample FRY01_FD_187210 | JGI IMG/M metagenome (GOLD analysis project Ga0209702, IMG submission 187210) | Freshwater microbial communities from Lake Fryxell liftoff mats and glacier meltwater in Antarctica - FRY-01 (SPAdes) (version 2) | ecosystem: Environmental > Aquatic > Freshwater > Ice > Glacier...
TTTCTTTTACTATGATCTGTTTCGCTAATGCCATATTCAAATATACTAAATTATATTTATATTATAGTCTAATTAAAGCTAAAAAATAGCCTGATAAAATCAGGCTATTTAAAAATCATAATTGGTATAAACACTTAACGTATTATATTTTAATTACTTTTTGGACTCTATTTGTGCGTTAACGATAGCAGCGACAGCTTTTTTTGCCTAAAGCATTTTGAAAGTAGCAAAAAAACTATAGCGAATAGCGTTTCTAAACGCCCTATGAATTATTTTAATTTAAAATACCACTTTATTTAGGTTACTCTATTTGATTCATTTACAATAGCAATTAATTAGTGTATTTTTTTATTTGTATTTTGATCATCAATTGAATGTATTATATGAAAATTTACAAGAAAATATTTACTTCATTATGCTTATTTGTATTTGTTATTATTGGTTTTGCGTTCAATGTTCCTTTCTTATTTAAAGATAAGATTACGGTAAAGATTAAAGAAACTATCAATAAAAAATTAAATGCAAAAGTTAATTTTAATGAGGTTGATTTAAGTATAATTTCTTCCTTTCCTGATTTAAGAGTTGACATCAATGATTTGATGATTATTGGTATAGATAGCTTTAAAAACGACACTTTACTTCACGTTAAATCGCTAGCGCTAGATTTAAATTTAACAAGTGTTTTTAAAGGGGAGTCTTACCAGATTAATGATGTTAAACTTGATAAAGCCAATATATATGCGAAAGTTTTACCAAGTGGTGAAGCAAATTGGGATATTATTAAAGCGGATACCTTGCAAATTCAAACTATGGACACTACCCAATCTTCTTTTAAAGCAAGTTTGAAAAGTTATAGTCTAACAAATTCTAGAATCATTTATGATGACTTATCACTTCATTTTTTAATGGATTTAGATAGTTTAAACCATTCTGGTACTGGAGATTTTACTCAGGACCTATTTATATTAGAAACAGCATCTATTATTAATTCTTTAACTGTTAAGTATGGAGGGATAGCTTATTTAAATAAGGTTAAATTTTCTGGCGATATCCCCTTGGATATAGACCTAAAGCAGATGAAGTTTTCTTTAGCGGATAATAAGATTCTTTTAAATGATCTAGTTTTATCCAGTTATGGAAGTTTAGCCTTGCCGAACGATAGTGACATGGTTATAGACTTTAAGTTTGACGCTAAACAATCTGCATTGAAAAATTTCTTGTCTTTAATTCCTGGCGTATATGCTTCTAATTTTGCCGATATGAAAGCAGATGGGAAATTTTCTTTTAACGGCTTTGCTAAAGGAATATATAATGAAAATTCCTTACCTGTTTTTAAAATTAATTTGTCGATTGCGGATGGTACAATGAGTTATAAAGGATTGCCAGCTTCTATTAATAATATCAATGTAAATGCTCGAATAGAAAATCCTGATGGAGTAACTGATCATACTTTAGTTAACATTCCTAGTTTTAAATTAGCTTTTGACAGAGTTCCTATTTCTGGTAGGTTTATGTTGAAAACGCCTTTATCTGATCCATTTGTAGATTTTGATTTAAAAGGAAAATTAGATTTAAAACAATTAACAACAATTTTCCCTACGAAGGACATGACTTTAAGTGGTATTTTGGATGTTGATGTGAATGCTAAAGGAAATAAATCTGCTGTAGATAAAGGTAATTATGATAATTTTATTGCTAATGGACAGGTGATTGCTACTAACATCACCTATGCTGGTGCTAGTGTTCCTATGCAAGTATATATATCAACAGCAATTATGAAAATTAGTCCTAGAAATATAGCTTTAGATAGTTTTAAAGCTATTTTGGGTAAAAGTGATTTTGATGCATCAGGTACCATTAATAATTATTTAGCTTATGCTTTTAAGAAGAATCAGTTATTAAGTGGAACATTTAAGTTAAAGTCTAATTTAATAGATGTGAATGAATTGATGGGACCTACCTATACAGCAATAAGCACCACAGATACAACTAAATTAACTTTAATAAAGGTGCCATCTAATATTAATTTTCTAACGTCTGTAAGTGCAAATAAAATATTATACCACAATTATGATATTTCTAATGCTGGGGGAGAGCTTAAAATAAAAGATGAGACCGCCATGTTTAAAGATATGTCTATGCAAATATTAGATGGCACTGTAAACATGAATGGTAGTTATTCTACTGTTACTAATCAGAAGCCTAAAATTAATCTGGATTTTGGTATAGAGAAAATGAGTATTCAAAAAGCATTTGGTGCTTTTAACACTATAAAGCTGTTTGCGCCAGTTGCTAAATATACCAATGGTTTATTCTCTACTAACATCAAGTTTGTATCTGAAGTTGGACAAGATATGATGCCTATTTATTCCACTATTAATGCTAGTGGTTTAACAAATATTATACAAGCCGTTGTAAATGGGTTTGAGCCATTAATTAAAGTTGCAAACGCTTTAAACGTAACTGAATTAAAGAATATTGAATTGAAAGATGTACTTTCTAAATTTTTAATTTCCAATGGCCGATTAATTGTGGCTCCTTTCAATATTAAAAAAGGCGATATGTTATAAATATACAAGGTTCTAATGGTTTGGATCAGTCTTTAGCTTATTTAATGACTATTAATATACCAAGAGCTAAACTTGGAAAGGCAAATGATAATACCAATGCAGTTTTAGCTAATTTAAATAAGAAAATAGGGTCTGATATTGCACTTAGCGAAAATGTAAAAGTGAATGCAGTTTTTGGAGGTACAATCACTAAACCAACCCTTAAATTAGACTTAATTGGCGAAACAAAGAATGGAGCTAAGGCAATTGTTAATCAATTAATTGACGATAAGAAAACAGAGTTTAAAGCTAAAGTGAATGAAGAAGTGAATAAGTTTAAAGAGCAAGCTAACGAAGAAATTACTAAGAAAGCAGACACTATTAAAAAACAAGCAGAACAGAAAGCAAAGGATGAAATAAAAAACAAATTAAATAATTTGTTTAAAAAGAAAGAGGGTAATAATTAACCTTCTTCTATAATTTCTTGCACACGACCAACCTGTCCATCATCTAACATGACCTTAATGCCTCTATGGTGTTTTGGTGCACTAGTTAAAAGTCTTTTTACAATTCCTTCTGTAAGTATACCAGTTCTTTGATCTTTCTTTAATACAATATTTACCAAAGCACCTGGTTTAATATTAATCCTTACTGTTCCGTCCATCTATCAAATTATTAATCTTACACCACCTAACTCTTCAATTCTGTATGGAAATTTATCTCCAGGCGACCCTACGAACATAAAGTTAGGAGGAATATTCCATTCGGCAGATAATCTTTGAATCAAGCTAGGTCCAAATTTATCTACCATTTTTATAAACTCAATATCAATTTCGGGGTACATACGGTCTAAGACTTTGATGTCTGTTTCTAAATTATCTACCACTTCTTCACCTTCTCTTAATACCGTTACAATCTTTATTCTTTTTGTATGTTCGTTATTGCGAATGTATGTCATCACATGATTAAGATTCGCTACGTTATCGCCTTTGGTAAAGAATACAAATTCTTGTTGTCTAATTTTATTAATACTTTTTTGTAAACTCTTGTTAATATAAATAACTCCCCTTCTTAAAGGAATTTCTAAGTCGCTATTTTCTAAGGCTTTCCTTAATGGGTTAAATAGGTGTTGTATAAAGTTTATTAAAAACTTAAGAAGCTTCGTTCTATTAAGCATAACTACTAAAAACAAAGTAGTAGGTATGAAATATTCTAAAAATACTACAACATTACGTGGCTGCGTAGGGTCTTCTGGCACTATTAATATGTTCCCTACAATTGCAAATGTAACTGCAATTAAAGCAAATATTAGAGCCGTCCATTTGGCTTTTTCTGGCCTAGGTAATCGTTTTCTTTTTATTTTTAAAAGCATATTTCCTACAACAAACAATGCCATTACAGATAGAAATGATAAAGTATAAACTCCAGCAAGTAATGTTACTTCTCCTTTAGTAATTAATAATACAGAAACGCTTAATAAAAAGAATAAAATAATGATGCGGTAAGAGCTTCCTTTTTTATTTTTCTTTAAAAAGAAATTTGGCATAATACGATCTAAAGTTATACGCTCAAGCAAACCAGAAACACCAACAAAGGACGTCAGTACTGCACCGCATAATACTAAAACTGCATCAATAGAAATAACGAATGCTAGCCAATTCCCAGAGCTAATTTCACCAATTCTGGATAATAATGCATTGCTATGTATTTTTATTTCCGGTATAGGTAAGATGCATATAGCTAAAAATGCAATTAATGGATTAAGAATACTTACTACAATCCACATATTTTTTAAGGTCTTTGGGAAAACCCCTTTCTTTTGTTCTTCTACAAAGTTTGCCGAACTCTCAAAACCAGAAATACCGAGCATTGAAGCCGCAAAACCAAAAAATATTGCCATCCCTATACTACCAAATGTTAAAGGGCGAGACCAATTTGCATGAAAATTATCTAAGCCATTATTTAATAAATACAAGGATATGGAACCTACCAAAACAACCATGGTTGTAAGATGAAAAATAAATATACCTATGGCTACTTTTGCAGATTCTGTAATACCAGATACGGTGAGTAATGCAAATAGTCCTAATATCATTATGGTGGCTATAATAATAGGCAACGATGGAATAAGGTGATGTAAATAATGCATGGCCTCATTGGCAGATATTACTGCTGTAGCCATATAGGATAGCAAAGTTAAACACGCAGCCATAGAAGCCATAGATTTGCTAGTAGTATTTAGTAATGCGTTATATGCTCCTCCATTCAGCGGTAAAGCACCAACAACTTCGCCATATATTTTTCTAAAAGTAAACAACACTAAGGCCACAATTAATAATGTTATCCATGCGTATTGTCCTGCAAAGCCAATGGCTAAAGCCGATACATACAGCACAGAAGAACTAATATCGTTTCCGCAAATTGATGTTGAAGCTAACTCTCCTAGCTTTTTATCCTCTGTCATAAATCTATTTTAATTTTTACAAATTTCTAATTACTACCGGTATTTCTTGTTGACTTCCATAAAGTTTTATTTCATGAACATCTGATGGCAAGCTGTAACCCTTTGCAATTAATTCCTTTTTAACTTTGTTAATAATATTCCCTCTATTTACCATTGCGGTTTTTCTAAAATCTTTGGTATCGGCCCAAAATAATACTTTTAGATTTACGGTACTAGCAGCTAGCTCATTTTCTACCACAAAATTTTCATGAAATTCATCTGTAATGATATCCTTATTAGTTTTCAAAATCTCCAATATTTCTTTCTTTGCGCCATCAATATCGTCTTCATAGGCAATGCCCACTATAAATTCTAATCTAAAAAATCCGTCTTCTGTATAATTAATAACTGGTTTAGTTAATAAATCGGGATTTGGTATATAAACATCCTTACCATCAAAAGTTTTTATTTTAGTATATCTAAGTTCTAATGCTTTTACTTTTCCAAAAACATCATTAATCATTACCGTATCATTTACATCAAATGGTCGGCTAAAAGCCAAAATAAATCCTGCTATAAAATTTTCACCAATATCTTTAAATGCAAAACCTAAAACAACAGCAGATGCACCTGCTGCTGCTAATATACCACCAGCAATTGCGCCAAAACCACCTGCGTACAAATCTAACATCATAATGCAGATCACAAAAATTACTTTGAGGGCTTTTGATAAGAATTTAGCCGTTAAAGGGTCTTTAGCGTTTAACACCAACTTTCTTCTAATAATACTCGTTATAAAATTAGTAATTAAAAGCCCAACTACAATAATGATAAGGGCAGTAATTAACTTAGGCAAAGTCAATATAAAAGAATGATAATATCTGTTTAAAGAATTAGAAAATTCGTTGAAAAAGCTAATCATTTTAAAATTTTTAATTAAGAATTTTGATTTAACAGAAAAGAACTAGAGTTTTTTATAAGTTCGCACTTCAAATATTAGTCCAAGAATATTATGACAACTATAGTTTTTTATTCTGATTAATAGCAGTCATAGAATCTTTATTATTTAATAATCATCTTTTAAAATGTAGCTTCCACCAATACAAAAACGCAAAGTAGTATTTGGCTATAGTCTAGCTAAATCAATTATTCTATCATTTTATCAATATGTCAGAATAAAACTAAAATAAAATAGGAATAAACATAATAACAAAGCTTTAAACGATTTTTGGTTCACATATATTAATAATGATAAGTGTAGCTGATTAATTATTTACTGTTATAAGTAATTATTTTAGTCATAAAATGGCACATTTAGCTGTTAAATACATATAAAAACAAATAAATTCATTGGTTTCTTTATCTTTGGCCGATTTATCAAATCAGTCCTTTTTAAGGATAATTACTTTAAAAAAAAATTAAATAAGACACATGTCAAATTCACCAAAAATTATCTATACCAAAACAGACGAGGCTCCATTGTTAGCAACTTATTCATTTTTACCAATTTTAAAGGCCTTTATGGCTTCGGCAGGTATTGAAGTAGAAACGAGGGATATTTCTTTAGCAGGAAGAATTTTAGCAAACTTTCCTGAGTTTTTAAATGATGATCAAAAAGTTGGCGATGCGTTAATAGAGTTAGGGTCTTTGGCTACAACTCCAGAGGCTAATATTATTAAATTACCAAATATTTCTGCTTCTATTCCACAATTGAAAGAAGCAATTGCCGAGTTAAAATCTCAAGGTTTTGCACTACCAGATTATCCAGAAGATGCTCAAACAGATGAAGAAAAGGCAATCAAAGCAAAATATTCAAAAGTATTGGGTTCAGCTGTCAATCCGGTATTACGGGAAGGTAATTCAGATCGTAGAGCACCAAAAGCAGTAAAAAACTATGTAAAAGCAAAACCTCACTCCATGGGTGCCTGGTCTGCCGATTCTAAAACAAAAGTTACCAGCATGAGCGAAGGTGATTTTTATGGTTCTGAAAAATCTGTAACTGTAGAAAACGAATCGCAATTTAAAATTGAGTTTGTAAATGCTAACGGAACGATTACAGAACTAAAAAGTCTGAGTAATTTAAAAGTTGGAGAAGTGATTGATAGCTCGGTATTGAGTCTTTCTAAATTAAAATCTTTTGTTGTTGATGCAATTAAAGAAGCTAAAGCTGAGGGAGTGTTACTTTCTGCTCACTTAAAAGCAACCATGATGAAAGTTTCAGATCCGCTTATTTTTGGGGCCATTGTAGAGGTTTACTTTGCGCAAGTTTTTGCCAAATATGCAGCGCTTTTCAAAACATTAGGAGTTAATACCAGCAACGGTTTAGGCGATGTTTACGCAAAAATTGCTGGCCACGCACAAGAGGCAGCAATAAAAGCAGCTATAGATGCAGCCATTGCTGACGGACCAGCCTTGGCAATGGTAAATTCTGATAAAGGTATCACCAATTTACACGTTCCTTCTGACGTAATTGTAGATGCTTCTATGCCTGCAATGATTCGTACTTCTGGGCAAATGTGGAATGCAGCAGGAAAACAACAAGATACTTTAGCAATCATTCCAGATAGATGTTATGCAGGCATTTATTCTGCAACCATAGATGATTGTAAGAAAAATGGGGCATTAAACCCAACTACAATTGGCTCTGTGCCAAACGTAGGTTTAATGGCCCAAAAAGCAGAGGAATATGGTTCTCACGATAAAACCTTCCAAGCTACAGCAAACGGAATTATCCGCGTAAGCGATACCAAAGGCAACGTATTTTTTGATCAGTCACTAGAAAAAGGAGATATTTTCCGTATGTGTCAAGCTAAAGACGCTCCTATTCAAGATTGGGTTAAACTTGCGGTAAATAGAGCTCGTTTATCAAATACACCAGCAGTTTTCTGGTTAGATGAAAACAGAGCACATGATAGAGAAATTATTAAAAAAGTAAACCAATATTTGCCAAACTTTGATACTAAAGGTTTAGACATTCGTATTCTTTCCCCAATAGAAGCTACAAAATTCACTTTAGAGCGTATCCGCAAAGGCGAGGACACAATTTCTGTAACCGGTAACGTATTACGTGATTACCTAACCGATTTATTCCCAATTTTAGAACTGGGTACTTCAGCAAAAATGTTATCTATTGTACCCTTAATGAATGGCGGTGGTTTGTTTGAGACTGGCGCTGGCGGTTCGGCACCTAAGCATATAGAGCAATTTATTAAAGAAGGTTATTTACGATGGGATTCATTAGGCGAGTTCCTAGCGTTACAGGCTTCCTTAGAACATTTGTCGCAAACGCAGAATAATTCAAAAGCACAAATTCTGGCGGATGCGCTAGATGAAGCTAACGCTAAATTCTTAGAAAAAGATAAATCTCCAGGCAGAAAATTGGGAACTATTGATAACCGTGGGTCGCACTATTATTTAGCTTTGTATTGGGCCGAAGCTTTAGCATCACAAACAAAAGATGTAGACCTAAAAGCCAGATTTGAGCCATTTGCAAAAGTTTTATTAGAAAACGAAACAAAAATTACGAGGGAGTTAATCGAGTCACAAGGTAAACCTCAACATATTGGCGGTTACTATCACCCCAATGATGACCTAGCTTCAAAATCTATGCGCCCAAGTGCTACCTTTAATAATGCTTTGGCGGGATTATAGTTAGGGTGTTTTAAATTTTAAAATCAGATTAGAAACAGCAGCGAGCAGTAGTTCGCTGCTGTTTCTCGTTTTATAGGTTTTCATTTTCAAGATTTAGTTGAGCTTGATTCATAAAGTTTTAATTTAAATATAATTTATAGTTGTAATGCCTAAAAATACTGGCATGTTTCTGGCTTCTATTATATTGAACTAAATTATAATATGATGAAAGATCAAAAAAATAGCAACGATAGTTTTAAAAGAAACACAGAATCTAATTTAAAAGGTAACGAGGCTCAGAATTTAAAGTATAACGAAAAAGAGAATAGTTACGAATTAGATGTTGAGGGTTTAGATGAAGAATATCGCCATCCAGATCCCTATAACACAGCGGCACATGATGGAACAGATATGAATTCTGATTATGATGAAGCTAATGAATATGTTGGGAACGAATATGATAAAAAACACTCTTTAAAAGATGATATCGAAAAGTTAGATATGCATGTGACCGATGCTCAACATCTTAAAATGAGTAAAAAAGACGAAGAAAATAGCCACGTACCCGAAGATGATCGTAAAGATTTAGATGCAGAAGGTTATCCAAAAAAGGATTAATTTTTTGTTCTCTAGTTTTTTGTAGTTTGAAGTATTTGGGCGTTTAAACACGCTTTACTTTATATTTTTATGCTCTAAAAAAGAAGGGGCATAAAAGATGCCGCTTCTCCGAAATAGTCCTTTGGACAATCATTAACGCAAAAAAAATGTACTTTTATTTTTGAGATTGATTTGCTTCCGATTTTAATCCAAATCTAAATTAAAAACCTTTCTAAAATCTTCTAATTTCGGGTTTTTAGCTGCCAAATGCTGGTATTTATCTTTTGAGGTGTATAACTTTTTTTCTTGAACCGTTTCTACAATAATAGGTTCTAACATAATTTTGAAGTTTTTAAGTTCAGACCTCAGGTAATTCATCAAGTCCACTTTTTCGTAGATTAATTCATCTACTAAAATTTTGCTTTCTACCTGCAACTCTACTAAAAAGTTTTCTTTAACAATTGGAGTGTAATTATCCATTAAGGCAGATAATTTCATTTTATTTGCAGCCTTCATTTTAACCGAATATTTTGTCCAAACTTCTAAAAACTCTTCTTTCGTAAATGGATTTTTCTCTGCGCCAGTTAGTTCTACTTTTTCTTCGCTTTTTTCCTCTTCAGTTTTAATACTGTTAGGGTCTTTTAAGTTTGGAATTAATGACGCACCAAATTTTGCAATAAAAGATTTTTTTAATACTGGTTTTTCAGCTTCGGGCTTTGTTAACTCTTTTTGGGGCTCTGCAACTTTTGCAACTGGTGCTGGTGTAGCTTCTACTGTGTTAGGAGTAGAATTTTGAGGAATTTCCGGGATTATAGCCGACTTTTCAACTGCTTGTTCTATAACAGGACTAGCTATTAATTTTTCAGGTTTTTTTTTTAATTGCTCTGCTAAAAGCTGAACATTTTCTGATTGGCTAAAAGCTAAAGCCTGAGTAATATGACTTATTTTGATGAGCGTTAACTCAACTTGTAAGCGCTGATTCTTACTTGTTCGGTAATTGATATCACATTGGTTCGCAATGTTTAGGGCAGAGATTAAAAACGAGGCGGAAGATTTTTTGGCTTGCTCTAAATATTTTTGTTTAATGTTCTCACTTACCTCTAATAATTTAATGGTGCTAGCATCTTTACAAACTAAAACGTTTCTAAAATGTGTAGCCAAGCCTGTAATAAAATGGTTTCCGTCAAAACCATTATTCAATATTTCATCAAATAATAATAAAGAACTTGGGGTATCTTGGGTAAGTAAAAAATCGGTGAGTTTAAAATAGTAATCATAATCTAAGATGTTCAAATTATCGATTACTGCTTGATAGCTTAGTTCTTTATTAGAGAAACTCACAATCTGATCAAACATAGAAAGCGCATCTCTTAAACCTCCATCTGCTTTTTGTGCAATAAGGTGTAAGCCATCTACATCATACGTAACATTTTCTTTTTGTGCTATTTCGGCTAAATGATTAGCCATATCTTCAACCCTAATTCTGTTAAAATCAAATATTTGGCAACGAGATAATATAGTAGGTAAGATTTTATGCTTTTCTGTTGTTGCAAGTATAAAAATTGCATAAGATGGTGGTTCTTCTAATGTTTTTAAAAATGCATTAAATGCATTTGAAGAAAGCATGTGAACCTCATCTATAATATAAACCTTGTATTTACCAGCTTGTGGCGGTATACGTACTTGCTCTATTAAACTTCTAATATCGTCTACCGAGTTATTAGAGGCTGCATCTAACTCGTGGAAATTAAAAGAATTTCCGTTTTGAAAAGATTTACAGCTGTCGCATATCCCGCAAGCTTCGTGTTGTGCCGTTTGATTAGTGCAATTAATGGTTTTAGCAAGAATACGAGCGCATGTGGTTTTACCTACTCCACGTGGACCGCAAAACAAAAATGCTTGTGCTAGCTGATTGTTTTTGATGGCATTTTTTAACGTACTTGTAATGTGTTGTTGACCAACTACACTATCAAATAATACTGGGCGATATTTTCTTGCAGAAACTATAAAATTTTCCATCGATGCTAAAATAGAAAGATGTTATGGTTTGTGCAATAATTAAAATGTTTTGTGGATAAATGTTAGTACCAGTTTCTTGGTATTTTTCAGAAATACCCAATTCCCCTGATGGTATTACCCTAAAAATTTTGCAATTTTAGAGTGTAAATAATTGAAAACCATTATTTTTAATATCAAATTCGCTCTCCAAAAGACTGTTAGTCTTTTATTTAATCAAATAGGTGTGTTAATTAAGCGAATCGGTCTCCCAAACCTGATTCGCTTTTTATTTTTATGTATTGTTGAGATTATTTAACTACAAAGTCCACGGAGGATTTCACAGAGAATACAAATGCAAAATTTTAACCACGGAGGTCGCAAAGGTCACAGAGTTGGGTGGTGATTTTTCACGCAAAGAAAAAAACAAGTAGACGCAAAGAGTGCAAAGTTTATCGAACTGCTCTTCAGGATTTAATAAAAATGTGATAACTCTTTTTAGCTTTTTATTGTGTCTTACCTTTTCTCTTTGCAAGCTTTGCGTGAAAATTTTTGCAGGATGAATTTATCTAAATCTATGTGGTGATTTTTCACGCAAAGAAAAAAAAAAGAAGACGCAAAGAGCTCAAAGTATATCGAATTGCTATTCAAGGTTTAAAAAAATAGGTAGCGATTTTGCAGGGTGCGTTAACGATTTGAGCGGATACCGGCCTTCGAGCTTAAGGCCTGAAGGCGCATGAGCAGAAAGCTCCAAAGGCTCAAAGGACTCCTTAGGAGAGTAACTTTGTGACGTGTTATTCCGATAGCTATCGGAACGCCCTAAAAAATAATCCTCAAACACTAAACTTTAATCGTAAAACTTCCAGCTCACTCCAAATTTGGCTAAAGAATAGGGCATTGGATATTGGTTTACGGTATAATAGCCGGTATTGAAAAGGCCTTTATTGGCATAATCGTATTTTAAAAATAGATTAGCTCTTTTCCAATTTGTTCTGGCCCAAAGATCTACAATTGGTGCGGTATCAAACCTAACGTTTTCTTGATTGTAAAACTGCCCAATGGCAACCGCATAAGAAGGAGCGGTGTATTTTCCAAAGTAGGTAATATCGAAACCAAAGGATGCTTTTAATACCTTAAAAAAGGTGTTTGTAAAATAAAAACTGTGGAAAGAATAAATTTCTGGCGTACGTAAGATATTCTCAAAATCTGTTTTTTGGTAAACAATGAAATTATCAAAGCTGAATTTTCTGAATTTGAAGTTTTTCTTTAATGTAAATTTAAATAGATTAATGTTTGTGGTAAACTGAGCTGGCTTAGCATCTCCGGAAGCATCAGCATCAAAATAAAGATGGTTGCTTCTTAAAAAGTATTCGGCTTTAACCTTAAAGTTATATTTAGGAATTAAATAACTGAAGGCTAGGTTTTGAGTTTTAGTTTTTTGGAAATTCAAATTCCATTGGTAATGGTTGCTAATTTGCCTTTCGTAAATTAAGGCGGGACTTTGATTTTGTGAGTAACCTTCTAATATTACCCGACCAATTTTGTTGCCTAGTTTTATTTCTGATTGTGCTTGGTATAGAAAATCGCCAAAGTTACGACCTTGAACAATCTGGGTTAAATTGATGTTTAAAGTGGCTTTATCACTAAAGCTATAATCGGCAGTTCCTAATAGAGAAACGTTTTGAAACTTAAGATCGGTTGTGTATTGGTTAACATGATAATAATCATGTCTGATACCTACGTTTACCTTTAACTCGTTTCTTAAAAAAGACACACTTTTACCACGCAAATAGAAATTATAATTAAACTCGTTTTGTAAGTGATTGATTGCAGTAGAATCTGAAGTTTTAGATGAGTCGGTAAATATAAAATAGTTTTTTAACAAGCCCGAGTTATCAAAACCGTCATTTTTAAAAGTAAATTTTTGAGTTTGATAGGACAGTGAGTAACTTATTCTTTGGGTAGGGAGTACCGCTGAGGTACTATCTATAGTTTTTTGTTTACCAATATTGTAAAACTGTTTAATGTAAATGGTATTGTTACGCCAGACGTGTTTTGCATTGCTTAACCTAGATTGTTCAAACTCTGGTGCAACGTTTGTTTGGACTCTAAAAATAGAGTCGTTTAAAATTGAACCATTGTCTAAGCCTTTTAAGGTGTTAAATGTGCCATTGGCTAATAAATTGTAGCGTTTATTTTTAGACTCGTACCAAGTCCATATCGCTGCATTTAAATGGTTTGCAATTAAAATATCACCCATTTGGCCGGGTGCGCCATAATAGGCTCTAGATCCTTTTTTTGCATAACTGGCGCCTACATTCCAGTTGGGTTTTATGTTTTGCGAATGTTCTGCTAAAAACATTTGTTCTGTTAACCTCCCAAAGGCGGGTGTCATGTAAAATAAGTTGGTGTATGGAGTGCGGGCTCTATAATATTTGACATCCTCTGGATTAATTAGGTATCTATCGTAATAATGAAACCCGGCATCAAAACCTATGGTTTTGGCGGGGTCAAAAAGCATATCGCGATAAGATAAACCGTTTAACCCTAAATTCATGCTTGGGTTTTCTGGTTGATCTAAAATTCTATATCGGTGAAAACCTACCGTAGATGTATCTAATTGGAAAAGCCGGGTACTATCTCTTAAAAATTCTTCCTTGGTGTATTTTATAAATGTTGCATTATAAATAACAGAATCTTTTTTAGCGTCAAGATTTTTTCTTAGCGAATCTAAATCTTCGGTACCAGAGTTTTCTTTCTGATTTTGAGACTGAGGTGTGCTAGGAGGATTATTACCTCTTTTGTCTCCAAACTGAGCAAAAGTAGTTGCTCCACAGCACATCAATAAAGAAAGAAGAAAAAACTTTTTCAATTTTATAATTGTAAAATTAACTCTTTTAAAATGGCGGTTAATTGGGGCTCGGCTTTGGTTGCTATTTTAATAATTTCTTCTACAGATACTGGCTGTAAATCTTCTGGGAAGCCCTCATCTGTTAATACGGATATTGCGAAAACAGGTAAACCCATATGATTGGCAACTATAACTTCTGGCACAGTACTCATCCCCACAGCATCGGCACCAATAATTCTTAGGTACTTATACTCGGCTTTGGTTTCTAAATTTGGTCCTGTAACAGACACGTAAACACCTTTATGACAAATAATATTTTTTTCTTTTGCAATGGCTAAACCTTTACTAATCATGTCTTTTTGGTACGGCTGACTCATGTCTGGGAAGCGTGGGCCAAATTCTTGATGGTTAGTGCCAAGTAATGGATTATCTGGTTGTAAATTAATATGATCTTCGATAATCATTAAATCTCCTTTTTTGAAATCTGGATTTAAAGAACCACTTGCATTAGAAACAAATAATTTTTGAATACCTAATAATTTTAAAACCCTCACCGGAAAAGTGATTTGTTTCATATTATAACCTTCGTAAAAGTGCAACCTGCCTTGCATTGCTACTACTTTTTTACCCGAAAGCGTACCGAAAATTAATTTACCCGAGTGAAACTCTAAAGTTGAGATAGGGAAATTAGGGATATTAGAATACATTAATTGATGTTCTACCTTTATTTCTGATACTAAACCACCCAAACCTGTACCTAAAATAATGCCTATTTCTGGATTAAATTCTCCTACTCTATTTTTGATATAATCAACTGATTCTTTTATTTGATTGAGCATATTCTGTAATTAGTTTTTCAAAATTTATTTTGTTTTGCTGTGTAAATTCTACTTGTATTGGCCAATAAAAAATGGGCAGTTTGGCAAGTATATTTTTAAACTCGATTGTGTTTAAACGTACAGCATCTTTTTCTGTTGTAATGATAATTTTTTGAGCCAATTGAAGGCTCTCAAAATCGTTTGCAAGTTTAAGCATATTTTTTGGAGTAAAAATATGATGATCTGAATATTGATGATGTGTGATATGATTAGTTGATTGTTTTAGCTGATTAACTAGGGATTGAGGTTTTGCTATACCAGTTAACAAAATAACAGCGGTATCTTTATTAATTTCATCAATGGAGATGGTGTTATCATCAAAAACACTTTTCAAATTCTGTTGATACTTTATACTACTAAAAAACACTTTTTGCGTCAGTTTTGGCTCTAGTTGTTCAATTATTTCTCCTTTTTCTTTATCTAAAATATTTGATGGGCATTTGCTAACAATCATCACATCTGCCCTAGATTTACCGCTAAAGTATTCGCGGTAATTACCTGTGGGTAGCATCACGGTTTGTTTTTGAAATGATTGATAATCGAATAATAAAATACTTAAACCTGGCTTTACCGCCCTGTGTTGATAAGCATCATCCATTAAAATAAGGGTGTATTCTTTTTGAATTTCTGTAATGCCAAATACTCTATTTTCTGAAACAGCAACGCCAATATTTTCAAACTTTCGTTTGATTTGTAAAGGCTCATCTCCGGTGTCTTTCGCTAAATCATCCGGTTTAACCCACCTAAAACCTGTGGTCTGCCTGCCATAACCACGGCTTAAAGTTGCCAAATGATAATCTTTAGCTAATAATTTGATGAGGTATTCTACCATTGGCGTTTTGCCAGAACCACCCACTTCTAAGTTCCCAATAGATATTACTGGCGTTTGAAAGGAGGTGCTTTTAAAGATTTTCCAATCGTACAGTTTATTACGGCAATAGGTGATAATGCCGTAGAGTATGGATATTGGGAAAAGTATGAGGCGTAAAATGTGCATTTTTATTGATTAGCAATTCGTAAATTTAGGGAAAACTAAATGTTATATAAATGAAAAGATATTTATTCTGCTTTATAGGGGTTTTGTCAATAGTAAATGCTAACGGACAAACTGTTGATTTTACTTTACAAAACAAAATTATAAAAGCTGTTAAGAATTTTAACGGAGAAGTTGGTGTTTATGTAAAAAACATGAAGACTGGTATAATTGCGAGCTATCAGGCAGATTCTATTTTCCCTACGGCAAGTTTAATTAAAGTCCCAATAATGTGTGGTATTTTTAAAGCTATAGAAGATGGAAAAATAAATTACCACGATGAGTTAATTTATAAAGATAGTTTACTTTATGCTGGCGAAGATATTTTAGGGTCTTTTAAAGATGGCGAGAAAATAGCGCTCTCTAAAGTACAAATGTTAAGCATTACTACGAGTGATAATACTGCTAGTTTGTGGTTACAAAAACTGGCAGGAGAAAAAAATATTAACACTTTTTTAGAAAGCAATGGATTTTCTAAAACCAGACTAAATAGTAGAATAGCGGAGCGCATAAGTTTTCAGAAGAAGTACGGCTGGGGCATGACAAGCCCAAAAGAAATGGCAATTTTAGTGGAGAAAATAGCTAATGGAGAAATTATTAATAAGGCTAGTTCTGAAAGGATGTATAGATACCTTACTAGGATATATTGGGATGATGAGGCGCTATCCCAAATACCTCCAAAAATACAAGTCGCTTCAAAACAAGGAGCGGTAAATCAATCTCGTTCAGAAGTATGTTTGGTTAATGCACCACATGGCGATTATGTTTTTTGTGTAATTACTAAAAATCAAAAAGATGAAAGTTGGACTTATCAAAATGAAGGATTTGTATTGTTAAGAGATATTTCTAAACTTTTATGGGATTATTTTGAACCAGATTATGGTTGGAAACCTACTTTAGGATATGACAAATTTTATTAGTTTAAAATTAAACTAATTATTATTTAAGATGTCAATGGTTTAAACGTTAAAATAATGAATAAAACTCTTCGACTTTTTCCGCTTCTATTATTTACTGTTTTGCTTTCTTGCAAAAAGGATAAAATAGTAAATGATGACATTGTAACTAATAGAATTCTATATTTCCCGCCAATAAATAATTCTACTTGGGAAACAAAAACTCCTGAAAGTTTAAATTGGGATGTTACCCAGTTAAATAGTTTATATCCTTATTTGGAAAGTAAAAACACCAAAGCATTTATTATTTTAAAGGATGGTAAAATTGTTACTGAGAAATATTTTGGAACTTTTAAAGCAAATAGTAATTGGTATTGGGCATCGGCAGGGAAAACTTTAACTGGCTTTTTGGTCGGTATCGCTCAGCAAGAAAATTTATTGAATATTAATGATAAAACTTCTAAATATTTAGGTACAGGCTGGACAAATGCTCCGTTGTTTAAAGAAAACTTAATTACGTTAAAAAATCAATTATCTATGACTACCGGTTTGGATGATGGTTACCTAAATAGCGATTGTACTTTGCCACAATGTTTGGTTTATAAAGCTGATGCTGGTACTAGATGGGCTTATCATAACGCACCATATACCTTGTTAGATAAGGTAATTGAAGCCGCAAGTGGCAAATCTTACAATGCTTATTTTCAAGATAAAATTAGAGATGAAATTGGAATGAATGGTCTTTGGATAAAATCTGCAGATGCTAATAATGTTTTCTATAGCAACGCTAGAAGTATGGCGAGATTTGGATTATTGATGTTAAATAAAGGCAAGTGGGAGAGTAATGTTATTTTAAACGATACTACTTATTTGAATAATCAGGTAAATACTTCACAAAATTTGAATTTGAGTTATGGTTATTTGACATGGCTAAATGGGAAATCTAGTTACATGTTTCCAAGTATCCCGATTGTGTTTAATGGGGGTTTAATTCTCAATGCCCCATCAGATTTGTATGCGGCATTAGGTAAAAACGATCAGAAAATTTATGTGGTACCCTCAAAAAAATTGGTAATTATTAGAATGGGAAACTCGGCAGGAAATCCAAGTTTGGCGTTATCTAATTTTGATAACGAGTTATGGGCTAAGCTTAATTTGATTATGAAGGATTGAGTTAGGTTAAAAATTTAACCATCTTTTATTTATTGATAGTATTTAAAGTGGCTACTCCTTTTTATAGGTAAGTTTTTATTAGATTAATGGGAATAAACCGATTGTACCTTTAATAATCTCCAAATTTAAAATAAAAGAGCTTCATAATTTTATTACAAAGCTCCGATTTAATAGTTAAACTACTCTTTTATTTTAAAACATCTAACACCTGCTGCGAAGCATTCTTGGTGTCTACTTTATCTATAATTGCAATAATATTTTGGCTTTCATCTAAGATAAAAGTTTTACGAGAGGTGCCCATATATTTCTTACCGTACATGCTTTTCTCTACCCAAACGCCGTATTTTTCTACAATTGCTTTGTCGGTGTCGGCAATTAATGTAAAAGGCAATTCGAATTTAGTTTCAAATTTTTTGTGCGATTTTTCATCATCTGTGCTTACACCTACAACTTCAAAACCTTTACCTGTTAGAAACTGATAGTTATCTTTAAAGCTACAAGCCTCTGCATTACAGCCTGGCGTATTATCTTTTGGGTAAAAATATAAAACCACTTTTTTGCCAGCAAAATCAGTTAATGAAACCGATTCGCTATTTTGATTATTAGCTGTAAAATTTGGGGCTTTGTCGCCTACGTTTATTTCTACCATAGTTTTTTTATCTAAAAAAGTTAACTAAATATGTTTTCATATTGTCTCTATTATCGGTAACAACCAATTTAAAAGTATGTTTTTCAAAGCCTGTTTTTTCGTCAAAAGTATGCCAAATACTGCCGTTTTTATATTCATACTCGGCTAAAACCCATTGGTTATCTATGTACATATTAAAGCTTTTAATGCCTGATAAGGAGTCAGATATTTTTAGTCGAACTGCCTTTTGAGTACCTAAATTAACACCTTCGGTTATGTTTATTGGTGTTATTGTAGGAGGAATACTATCATACCTTAAATAAAAATCGCCAAATATTTTAGGGTTTGCAACCAAGTAGCCGTCTTCTAATCCTGTGTCTTGGTAACCGGCAGAAGTGCTGTAAACAAAGACTTTTTCTAGATTTACTAAATTATTATTTGGTAAAATACTCAGCCTATAGGTGTTATGCAGTGGTGTTAGTCTGTTTTGTATTTTATAAATTTCTGAAACGCCGTTTACTGGTTTTGCCGTTTTAGAGACTTTAAAATCTAAATCGTTATACAAAATACCTTTGGGGATAAAAATTTTCAACTCGTCTTTTTGATAATTGAAATCTTCTAAACAGTTGATCAAATTTTCTGCAAGGGCAGGTTTTTTTAAAGCTAAAGAAGGATTGTTTTTTATTTTGAATTTTAATACTGATTGATTTCCTTTAATATCACTAACGGTATATTCTAATTGGTGAAGCTCGTTATCTGTAAGGTTGATTAACCCATTATTGATCAATTTGCTGTAAAATCTCACTTTAGGGTTTTGCGATGTAAATCCTTTTTGTATCACTAAACCAGTGTTAATTTTTGTGGCGTAATCTATATAAGCGTTTGCAGCTCGGGTATTATCAAATGAAAATTTGCTAATAATTGTTTCATAAATAGTTTCACCATCTAGCTTAATTTCTGTAGAAAATAAACCGTTTTTATTAGATGTACCATCTTGCTGGTCGTAAGTAGTAATACCTAATCCAAACTCTCCGTTTACACTGATGTAGGCATTTTGACTGAGACTGTAATTCCCATTGCTTCCAGAAATTGGATAATACTGTTTAGGAGTAGACTCTGTAAAACTATTATTTTGAGTGTAGTACACATATAAACTACCAATTATAGGTTTGATATTGTCTTTTACATCGAATCCGAAAATTAGCGGATTAATGGTTTCTTCTGTTAGTGTATTTCTAATCTCAAAATGTAAATGTGGACCAGCGGAACCGCCTGTGTTGCCACTATAAGCAATAATTTCTCCTTTTTTTACTGGGATTTCTATTGGCGTAAGCACAAAATCTTGTGTAAAAGACCGCTCTCTATATTGATTTTGCTTTAGCGCTAAAGCAATGCGTGGATTAAATTTTTGTAAATGGGCGTAAACGCTAGTTAAGCCGTTTGGGTGATTGATGTATAGTGCATTTCCAAAACCTCCAATTTGTACTCTTAATCTGGAAATATAACCATCGGCAACAGCATAAACTGGATAGCCTTCTTTTTGATTGGTTTTGATATCTAAGCCAGAGTGAAAATGATTAGGTCTTATTTCGCCAAAGGAGCCAGCTAAATATAAAGGAATATCTAAAGGGCTTCTAAAAAAATCGCTAGATATGGCTGGAATAATGTTTTTTTGAGCTTTTGATGCTTCTGAAATGATAAAGAGTGAAAGAAAGCTTAATACTAATTTTTTAAACATTTTTTATGTTATTTAACCTGAAAGTTTAAAAGCTCTTTTTGATTCAAGAAACCTTTAATATGATCGCCAATATTTACCTTACCTACACCAGAAGGTGTGCCAGTAAATATTAAATCTCCTTTTTTTAGGGTAAAAAATTGTGAAGCGTAGGAAATAAGATGATTAAAATTAAAAATCATGTCTTTGGTGTTCCCCTTTTGCTTACAGTCGTTGTTGATGGTTAGACTAAACTCCAAATTGTTTAAATCTTCAAATTCTGTTTTTGGCATAAAAACGCTAATTGGTGCCGAGTGATCAAAAGCTTTCGCTATTTCCCAAGGTAAACCTTTAGCTTTTTGAATGGCTTGTAAATCTCGGGCAGTAAAATCTACACCAAGTCCTATTTCTTCAAAATATTTATGAGCAAATTTTTCTTGGATAAATTTACCTTCTTTACAAATTTTAATAACTACTTCAATCTCGTGATGTATGTCTGCTGAGAATGATGGATGGTAAAATGGCTTATTATCTTTTAAAACAGCAGTATCTGGTTTTAAAAATAATACTGGAGCATCTGGCAAAGGATTGTTAAGTTCTTTAGCATGTTCTGCGTAGTTTCTACCAATGGCTATTATTTTCATAATGATTATTTTTTTGTGAAAATAAAAAAGCCCTGATGAAAAAAATCATCAGGGCTGTAATATTTTTATTTTTTTTTATAAAACTGATATTCTTTTAATGATAGATTCTGAACCAGCAGATAATCTAACAAAATAAAAGCCAGTACTTAATTTAGTTTCTATTAAGAACTTATTGTTTTGTTCGCCAGCATCCATTTTTTTAGACATTAAAACAAGAACTTCGTTGCCTAATACATCCATTATTTTAATAGTTACAACACTTTCATTTTTTAAGGTATACGTTAAATTCAGTTGATTAGAAACTGGATTTGGATATACTTTAACATTATCTAAAGGTTTATTTTGATCTAAACTAACACTTGAGATAGTTTTGGTTGCTGATGTTTTGTTAGTCTGAGTATTATTTGTGTTTGGTTTAGAAGTTGCTTTAAAAATGAATATTTTAAAATTTTCAGGAACTTCACTACTAAAAACGGGTCTGTTAGGTCTGTTGTCTTTTATTTTTAAAGTGCTTTTATTGCTATCTGGGACAAAATGAATACTTTTTGATAGTGCAGGTAAAACCATTGCAAAATTTGCAATCAGTAAAAATGCTGCTAACGCTATTTTTGAGTATTTATTTTTCATTATTTTTTTTAGTAATCAAAAGTATAAATAAAATCTTATAAAATTTATAATTAATAGTTAGTTATTTTAATTTAACAAACTTTAACAAAGTAGGTCAATTACTATTTAGACGAAATTAATTGTAAAAGGTTGCATTGATAAATAATTGATTTATTTTTGCGCTCTAATTTTAGATTAATGTCTAATCATAATAATTTAAATAAACTATCTGCCGCCGGTTTATTAATAAGTTTAGGAATCATATATGGCGATATCGGTACTTCTCCACTCTACGTATTTAAAGCAATTATTGGACCAAATGAAATAACTCCTCAATTAATTTTAGGTGGTTTAAGTTGTGTTTTTTGGACTTTAACACTTCAAACAACAATTAAGTACGTTTTAATAACCTTAAAAGCAGACAATAAAGGTGAAGGAGGAATATTTTCTCTTTATTCTTTAGTAAAAAGAAAAAGCAAGTGGCTCATTATTCCAGCTATCATTGGTGGTTGCGCATTGTTAGCCGATGGTATTATTACGCCGCCAATCACTATTTCTGCAGCAATTGAAGGTTTAGAGATATTTTATCCAAATTTACAAACCATTCCAATTGTAATCATCATCATTACTTTTCTATTTATCATTCAGCAGTTTGGCACCTCCTTGGTAGGTAAAGCATTTGGGCCAATTATGTTTATTTGGTTTACCATGATGGGGCTTTTAGGTATTAACTATATTATTCAATACCCAATCATTCTTAAAGCTTTAAACCCGTATTATGCCTATGATTTATTGGTCCATAGCCCCGGTTCTTTAGCCATTTTAGGAGCCGTTTTCTTATGTACAACTGGAGCCGAAGCATTATATTCTGATCTTGGGCATTGTGGAAGGAAGAACATTAGAATAAGCTGGATTTATGTTAAAACATGCTTATTGCTAAACTATTTTGGGCAAGGAGTTTACCTTTGGCAAATACAAGGTGAGCTGTTAGTCGACCGTAATCCGTTTTATAGAATGATGCCAGAATGGTTCCTGATTTTTGGGATTTCCATAGCTACAGTAGCTGCGGTTATTGCTAGTCAGGCTTTAATTTCTGGTTCTTTTACTTTAATTGCCGAGGCTGTAAGACTAAATATTTGGCCAAAAGTAAAAATAAACTATCCCTCTGAAGAGAAAGGGCAGCTTTACGTACCAAGTATGAATTGGTTGTTATGGATTGGCTGCTTGGTTGTGGTTTATTATTTTGAACGATCAGAAAATATGGAAGCCGCTTATGGTTTATCTATTACTTTAGCCATGTTAATGACAACTATTTTGGTAGCCGTTTATTTGAAGAAGAGAAAATACCCTAATTACATTATAGTTGTTTTTCTGATTATTTATGGTTCGATAGAATTATTATTCTTTTCTGGAAATGTACTTAAATTTATGCATGGTGGCTGGTTCACCGTTTTAATAGGTACTATATTATTTACGGTGATGTGGGCTTGGTATAATGCCCGTAAAATTAAAAATAGATATCTTAAGTTTATAGAAATTGAGAAGTATTATGATATAATTACCGCATTAAGTAATGACGAAACCGTACCCAAATATGCCTCTCAATTGGTCTATTTAACTAGTGCAAATTTTGCTTCAGAAATTGAAGCAAAAATTATCTACTCTATTATTCAAAAGAAACCAAAACGGGCTGATGTTTATTGGTTGGTGCATTTAGATGTGGTTGACGAACCTTATAGAAGTGAGTATAAAGTAGAACACTTGATTGAGGGTAAATTAATCAGAATAGATTTTAAGTTAGGCTTTAGAGTAGAGCAAAAAATATCTTTATTGTTTAGAAAAGTTGTAGAAGATTTGGTGAAAAATAAGGAAGTAAGTATTATTAGTCAATATAAATCCTTAAATAAATTTGATATTACAGGCGATTTTAGATTTGTTGTATTAGAAAAAGTTATTTCTAGGGCTAATAAATTTTCTTTTTGGGAAAAAATAACTCTAGATTATTATTTGTTATTAAAGCACTTCAGTTTATCAGAAGAAAGAGGTTTTGGCTTAGATTTAAGTTTTGTTTCGGTAGAAAAAGTACCGTTAATGGTTACTGATAATGAGCAAATAACTTTAGAGAGAATCCAGTAAAGTAGCACTTGATGAAAGGGAGCGATAAATCTTATTTTGAAGACAAACAATTTATTAATGTAGATTTTACAAAAGAAACATTTGCTAAAGGCGAGTATGAGAACTGTGTTTTTAAAAATTGCAATTTTAGTAAAGTAGATTTATTTGGGGTAGTTTTTTTAGATGCTCAGTTTATAGATTGCGATTTAAGCTTAGCCCATTTAGCTACCACGGCATTTAGAAATGTTTCTTTTACCGATTGTAAATTACTAGGGCTGCAATTTTCTGATTGTAGTGATTTCTTGTTTGAAGTGAGTTTTAAAAACTGCAATCTTAGCATGTCCTCTTTTTACCAGAAAAAGATGCGTAAAATTACTTTTGAGGACTGTATATTAAAAGAAGTAGATTTTATAGCTTCTGATTTAACCGAGGCTAACTTTTTTAATTGCGATTTAACACAGGCTAAGTTTGAGGAAACAAATTTAGAAAAAGCAGATTTTTCTACTGCCTATAATTTTGCGATAGATCCGGAAATAAATCAAATAAAAAAGGCAAAATTTAGCTCTTATGGTTTGCCAGGTTTATTGGTAAAATATGGTTTGGTGATTAAAGATTAAGCCAAATTATTTCTCAAAACTATAGATTTCATTACCGCTCTAATCTCGTTAAAAGTAATTTGGTCTGATAATGCTGCTTTAGCTTCTGTTAAACCAGTTGTGGGGTTTTGTATTAAATAATCTTCTATAGTTTCTATAAAATCTTGAGTCACAAAATCCTTAACATCTATTTCGCCAGTTTCTATGTAATGGATTAAATGCGCCTCTATGGTGCCTGCTGCAAAACCTCTTTCAGTAGCAATTTCTGCAATGCTTTTCCCTTCTTTAAATAAGTTGAGACTGATTTCTTTAGTGTCGCCTTTAATGTTACTCCCTGTTTTAATTAATTTCTGAAACGGAGTTCTAGAGATATCCATTTTCTCGCAATATTCGGCAATCATGGTTAAAATTTCATTGCCATACATTTTCACTTTTATCTTACCAATACCTTTAATGTTTTCTAATTCTTCAAAATTACTTGGTAAGGCTTTTACCAAATCTGCCAAAGTTTTTTGTGGTAAAATCTGATAAACAGGTCCACCATTTTCTGCGGCTAAATTATCTCTCCAAGCTTTTAGTTCTATATATAAATCACCGTTTTCAGTTCCTTTAGGTGCTTTTGTAGTGGTTGTTTTGGTAGATGCTTCTTTCTTGATATTGCTAAAATCAATCTCGGCATTGGCTTTAGTTTTTAAATAAGCCAGTACCTCAAAACCGTTTACACAAAGCTTTAACGCATTGTCTTTGATAAAAAACTCTTTCTTTAAATTGTCTTGTGCTTCTGTTATGGCTTTTTTAACAGATTTATTATCAGCATCAAAGTTTACTTTCTCTAGTTCTGTGACTATTTTTTCTAGTTCGCCAATAAAATAATGACAAGCTTTTTTTACCCTTCCTTGCAGTTCTTCATTTTCTTCTGGTAAAGATTGTTGTACCAGCTGACTATTTAAATGGCGTTTAAACTTATCGGCAACATCGTAAATATGTTGTTGCACCAATTCCATCGTTTGGTTTAAATTATCTAAAAAGCCTAAACTGATGATATGATGATTTTCTTGTGCAACTTTTCTTAATACAAAAAAGCTAATTTTTAAATTACGGAAATCAAATAAATCGAAGAGTAAATTTTGCTGAAACTTAATTTTAGAATTAATTAAATGGTTTTCTGTAGGCGCATTTTCTTCGGCATTTTTGGTATAGGTAGACACCGTACCATCAGTTCTAATACTTCCGGTAGAAATTGGAGTTCTTAGTACCAAGCCTTCAAAGCTTTTGCATCGGCTTAAAGCCACATAAACTTGGCCGTGGGCAAAAGAAGAATTAGCATCAATTATTGCTTTTTCAAAAGTTAAACCCTGGCTTTTATGGATGGTAATTGCCCAAGCCAGTTTAATTGGATATTGAAAAAACGAACCGACAGTTGTTTCTTCAATTTCTTTACTTTGTGGGTTTAATTCAAACTTTTTGTTTTCCCATTCGGTTTTGCCTACACCAATTTCTTGGTAATCGCCTGGGCATTGTACATAAACAACACCATCTTTAATTTTAGTTATTTTACCAATTTTTCCGTTGTAGTAAAGCTTTTCTCGATTAATATCATTTTTTACAAACATTACCTGTGCACCTTCTTTAAAAACTAATTCGTAGGCGTTAGGGTATAAAAACTCAGGGAAATCGCCAGTAACTTCGGCGGTAAAATGAAAAGCTTTATTTTTCAGCTCGATTAATTTTTCATCGTTAATTTCGTTAGCCGATTGGTTGTGCGAAGTAAGCGTAATATAACCTTCGTCTTCATTCGGTTTAAAATTAGGAATGTACCTTGCATTCAGTTTTTTTAATACTTCAGCATCAATTTTATTTTCCCTTACGGCATTTAAAATATCTATAAAATAGGTATCAGACTGACGGTAAATATGTTTTAGCTCAATACTTATGGGTTGCGATTGCTTTAAAGCCGCACTGTTAAAAAAATATAAATTTGGATAATAATCTTTTAAAATTCGCCAATCGTCATCTTTAATTACGGGCGATAGTTGATGTAAATCGCCAATCATTAATAATTGCACACCACCAAAAGGCTTCTCACGGTCGCGGTACCTACGCAAAACCTCGTCAATTCCGTCTAATGTATCAGCCCTCACCATACTAATCTCGTCTATAACCAATAAGTCTAAACTTTTTATCAGATTAATTTTCTCGCGATTCATTTTACGCACATGGTTACTTTTATCCCCTTGCGGATTAAGCGCTGTAGCTAAAAATGGACTAAATGGCAATTGAAAAAACGAATGAATTGTACTACCACCAGCATTAATCGCAGCAACCCCAGTAGGCGCAACAACTACCATTCTTTTAGGACAATTCTTACGTAAAGTATGTAAAAAAGTGGTTTTTCCTGTTCCTGCCTTACCAGTTAAAAATATGTTACGATCTGTAAATTGAACAAATTCTGATGCTAGTTTTAATTGAGGATTGGTTTCCATTGAGGTAGATATTTTACTGATTTGTGCTAAATTAATAGAAATTAAGAAAATATGGACGTTTTAAAACGCTTTTCGCTGTAGTTTTTTTGCAATTTACATGGTGTTGAGGGTAAAAAAAGCCTGCCCGACCATTAGCGTGGCTGTCGCTACTATCGTTAATGCAGCTTGTGTTATGTAAAAGTTAATTTTCTAAATAATTTTTATTTCTTGGTCTCTATTCTCAAAAGACAAAACTATATTTTTAATAATTATAAATCATTTCTTGAATTCAAGATAAGGTTGCTATCGGTATTAAATATTGATAGAAACACCACGATTTTAAATTGTTCGAGCCCGTAAGGTAAAGTCATTAATTTAAGAGAATTTCCTCTCGTTCGGGTCATTTTGATCGCAGGGAGAAATCTCACAAATAAGTGTTGAAGCGAAAATGAAGCTAAAAAGCCGACCTACAAGTGAGATGTCTCCTATCGTCGACATGACGCAACTCCTTAACTTCATGGCAGTGCCCGTAGTTATTGTACCTAATTGACAAATGATTTAAAATAATCATTTGTGTCCTGTGAGGACACAGGTTACCGAATTAGAATTATTTTTTCCTTCACCCAATTTCCAATATTTAGGTTGCGTAAGGGATAGCAATGGAAAGCCCAGAGCCCCATTTTTTTTGGGGCGAGGACTTGTAATGTATAGCCCGACCTGCCTTTTTTGGCAGGTTACGCCCTTATGATTTTAATTAATTACTTTGATTTAATCCTCAAAGCCAAAGTTTCTCAACTCAAACCTTACCCTTCAAAATCCTTAATACTTTTCGTACCAGTCGAAGGTTTTTTTGATAATGCGTTCTTTTTCTTGGGTTATAAAATCTAAATAAGCTTGTGCAACGGGCGAATGTTTTTTCCCCTTAAGCCAAATTAAACTCCAATTGGTGCTGATAGGGAAACCTTTAGCGGGGATAATATGTAAATCGTGATTATCGAGCTCGTTTTTTAAACCAATAAGGGGCATAATGGAATAACCCATACCTGCGATAATAGCTTGCTTAACTGCTTCATTAGAGGTTAATTCCATTTTCTTAATAACCGGTATTTGATTAAAATCGATGTATTTTTGCATGGTTTGCCTTGTGCCAGATCCTTTTTCTCTAAATATTAAAGGTAAATCTTTAAAGATTTCTTCGGTATTTATGGTTTTGCTTGGCTGATGGTTTTTACCACCCACCAAGTATAATTTATTTTGCAATAGGTCTAGACTTTCTGTTGCTATCGTATTTGGAATAATGGAAACCAAAGAAAAATCTACTTCGTTATTTTCTAAACTATCTAAAACGGTGTTTTTGTTAGTCACATCCATTTGTAATTGTACAGCCGGGTTCTGATTTATAAAATCTGAAAGAAAATAGGGCATTACATATTTGCCTGTAGAAACCACAGACAGCTTAAGTTTACCTGTTAACTGGCCTTTATAAGACTCGGTTTTAAAATTAATAGCATAAACCTGGTTAATGATATTTTCTGCTGCCTCTGCAATTTCTTTTCCAAAATCTGTGATATAAATTTTTCTACCAATAACCTCTGTTAAAGGAATATTAAACTGAGCCTGTAAATTTTTAAGCTGTATTGATACAGCCGGCTGGGTTAAGTGTAATTCTTCTGCTGCTTTAGTAACGCTTTCTGTTTGCGAAATTTTTAAGAATATCTGTAATTGACTTAGGGTATAGTTCATAAAATAATTTTATGTATTTCATTACAAAAATATATAAAAATTTATAAATAAGTATTAAGAAATTTGCTCACTTAATAAAAAAAAAAATTAAATATGATACACGTAACACTTGCTAAAGGAGATGGAATAGGTCCGGAAATAATGGATGCGACTTTAAAAATTATAAAAGCAGCTGGTGTAGATATACAATTTGATGAGATTGAAATAGGGGAGAAGGTTTATTTATCTGGTAACACTTCTGGTATAGCCAAAGAATCTTGGGATATTATTAGAAAAAATAAGGTGTTTTTAAAATCACCAATTACTACTCCGCAAGGTGGCGGATATAAGAGTTTAAATGTATCTATTCGTAAATCTTTAGGATTATACGCCAATGTTAGACCTTGTTACAGCTTACATCCTTTCATAAAAACCAAGCACCCCGTAATGGATATGGTGATTATAAGAGAAAACGAAGAGGATTTATACGCAGGTATAGAACACCAACAAACAGATGAGGTTGTACAATGCCTTAAATTAATTAGTAGACCAGGTTGCGAGAAAATTGTGCGTTACGCTTTTGAGTACGCCAAGCAATATGGTAGAAAAAAAGTAACCTGTTTTACAAAAGATAATATTATGAAACAGACGGATGGTTTGTTTCACCAAGTGTTTAATGAAATTGCAAAAGAATATCCTGAAATAGCAAACGAACATTGGATTGTAGATATAGGCGGGGCAAAAATTGCCGATACACCCGAAGTTTTTGACGTGATAGTGATGCCTAATTTATATGGCGATATGTTATCTGACGTTGCTGCACAAATCACAGGATCTGTAGGTTTAGCAGGTTCGTCTAATATTGGCGAAGAGTGCGCCATGTTTGAAGCTATCCATGGCTCGGCTCCAGATATTGCAGGTAAAAATATTGCAAATCCATCTGGGTTACTACAAAGTGCGGTATTAATGTTAAAACATTTGGGAAAAGGTGTAGTTGCCAAAAAGATTCAGAATGCTTGGTTAAAAACATTAGAAGAAGGTATACATACGGCTGATATTTTTAAAGCAGATGTGAGTAAAGTTAAGGTAGGAACCAAAGAATTTGCAGATGCCGTTATTTCCAATCTAGGCCAGAAACCTGTAGTATTAAAAGAAGCTAATTTTAACGAAAACGGACATTTGGTTTTACCTAAATACATTAGAAAACCAGCTAAAAATAAGCAATTGGTAGGGGTAGATTTATTTGTACATTGGAATGGCTTAGAGGCTAACCAATTAGCAGAAAAAATGGAGAATGTAAGTTTAGAAAGCAATGAACTTAGCATGATTACCAATAGAGGTGTAATGGTTTGGCCAAAAGGGTTTAAAGAAACCTTTTGCACCGACCATTGGAGATGCCGCTTTGTTTCTAAAGGTGGAAGTACTTTCACTAAAAAAGACATTGTACAAATGCTTTTTCATGCCACAGAGAAAGATATTGACGTGATAAAAACGGAAAATTTATACGAATTTGATGGAAAAGCAGCATACTCGCTTGGTCAAGGACAATAAATAACTTAAACGCTAGAATAACCATAAATTAAATTTTAAAACGATGAGAAATTCTAAAGTTAAAATTTTGATAACACTATTATTTTTATTAGTAATTTGCTTGTTAGGCACATCGCAATATACAGATGATGTTCTTGTTAGTAAACTATTGATTTGTAGTTCTTTAATCTCTAGTTTAGTAATTTTCAAACTATTAAATAGCAATACTTTAAAACAAAAAAATGGATAATTTTAAATTAGTTGAGGGAGATTTTAGCGCAGCGGATGCTAAAGAAATTTTATTACGATTGATTGAACAAAAAATAAGCTTTCATAACCTAAAATGTTTTAGTCATGAGGTTAGGTATGGCTCGAAAGACGAACATTCTTTAGAGCGTATAGAAGAATTAAATAAGACCAAAGAAAAGCTAATTCTAATTATCAATCAGGCACAAATAGATGGGAATTTATTATCTATCAACTCGTCTATAGATGTTCAAATTATAAAGAGTTAATTAATTAATGAGTATAATAACTAAGAACTTGGATATAGCTATCCAAATCCTTAATCAAAATGATGTTGTTGCCATCCCCACAGAAACAGTTTATGGCCTTGCCGCAAATGCTTTTAATGAAGAAGCGGTTAAAAAGATTTTCGAGATTAAAAAGAGACCGCTGTTTAATCCATTAATTGTTCATATCAAGTCTAAAGAATATTTAAATCAGGTAGCGCAAAATATTCCTGCAAAAGCTTTTCAATTGATTGAAGCATTTTGGCCTGGTCCGCTCACCTTAATTTTAGACAAGCAAAATCATATTCCCGATACCGTTACTGCCAATAAAAACACTGTTGCCGTACGCATGCCTAATCACCCAATAGCTTTAGCGTTATTGGCTAAGTTAGACTTTCCGTTAGCTGCACCAAGTGCAAATCCTTTTAAAGGAATAAGTTCTACCAATGCTGCTCATGTTTATGCTTATTTTAAATATGATTTAAAGTGCATTTTAGATGGTGGAGATTGCGAGAAAGGATTAGAATCTACCATTATTGGTTTTGATGGCGAAATTCCAATTTTGTATCGCCATGGTGCCGTTGCTATAGAGGATATAGAAAAAGTTATAGGGCCGTTAAAAATCATCACTCATCAAGAAAATTTGCCGGCTGCACCTGGGATGTTATTAAAACACTATTCACCAAAAACTAGACTTATTCTTACAAAAGACATTATTACAGCTGCGGCGCAAAATGCCCATCTTAAAGTTGCTGTTTTAGCATTTTATCCAAAAGATGCTAAGTATAGTTCTAATCATCATTTTTTAACTCAAAAAGATAGTTTAGAAGAAGCGGCAAGTAATCTATATACTAAACTTCACGAGCTAGATGCTTTAAATCTTGATTTAATAATTGCAGAAATGCTCCCAAACATTGGTTTAGGAAAAACCATAAACGACCGCTTAACCAGAGCATCAGCTCAATAAAAACTTAAAAATAACCTCATTATATGGATTTACACCTACTTGTAGATAATTTAACAAACCCTGCTTTACTGTTTTTTATATTAGGAATTATAGCCGTTTATCTAAAAAGCGATTTAGAAATACCTGCTAATTCTTCCAAATTTATATCCCTTTATTTATTGTTTTCAATCGGTTTTAAAGGAGGTCAGGAATTATCTCACGAGGTTTTCTCTAGCGAAATTGTATGGTCTATGGTGTTTGGGGTTACCATTGCATTGGTTATTCCAGTGTATACTTTTTTTATTCTTAAAAGAAATTTAAATGTTTACGATGCTGGCGCAATTGCAGCCGCTTATGGTTCTGTTAGCGCGGTAACATTTGTAACCGCAGTTTCTTATCTAGAAGCTCAACAACTCACCTTACAGGGTCATATGGTTGCAATTATGGCTTTAATGGAGTCGCCAGCAATTATTGCAGGACTCATTTTGATCTCAATTTTTAATAAGGAAGAGACCACTAAAATTAAGAAAAGAACGGCTTTGCACCACTCTTTAACTAACGGGAGTGTACTATTAATATTAGGCTGTTTAGTAATTGGTTTTATGGCCAGTGCAAAACAAGCTGAGGGAATAAAGCCCTTTACAGATGATATTTTTAAAGGATTTTTAGCCATATTTTTATTAGATATGGGTGTTGTAAGCGGTAGAAAGTTAAGCGCTTTAGTTAATAAAGGCTGGTTTCCATTCCTGTTTGCCATTTTAATACCACTGTTTAATGGTTGCTTAATAGCTTATTTAAGTGGTTTTGTTACTCATGAAATTACAAACCGATTTATTTTTGCGGTTTTGGCTGCTAGCGCTTCTTACATTGCTGTGCCTGCCGCCATGAAAATTACAGTACCCAAAGCAAACCCAGGTTTATTCTTACCTATGGCTTTAGCAGTAACTTTTCCTGTAAATATTACCGTTGGTATGCCTTTGTATTTTTTTGTAGTACAGAATTGTTAAATCAGTTTGATGATTTATTATTCTAAAGAAGGGACTAGTTTTTTTTGAAGGGATATATTTTTAGAAATTAAGTATTTAGGCGTTCCGATAGCTATCGGGATTACACGCTCATATCTTTATATCCCTCCCAAAAAGGGATATAAAGCCTGCCCGAAAAACAGGCGGGGATGTCGCTTCTACGATTGTCCAAAGGACTCTCCAAAGGAGTCCTTTGGACCTTTGGAGAGTCCTTTGGACAATCGTTAACGCTACCTATTTTTGGAAATCGGTTTTTAATCTTCGGAATTTGATCTCATAACATTGATAGATCTGAGATTCATTTTACTGATTCATCTTTTCAGCAAGGCCTATATTTATATAATGTTAAGATGAGAAGCCGAAATAAATCAAGCTTGACATGATATAAAAATTGACGCTGAGCAATTTATCTTATGTCTTCCCACCATTTTTTAGAATAGTTCTCTAAAGTGAAATCATACACTTCGCCAATTTGTGGAGTAATAATTTCTAGTGGATTTTCGTCTTCCTTTTGAGCTTCAAATATTTCATTTATTGGCTCTTTCCAGCCATGTGTAGATAAACTAAATTTACCCCAATGTACTGTAAAAAGTTTTTTTGCACCTAATTGCTTGGCAGCTAAATAAGTCTCTGATGGTACCATGTGTATTTTTGGCCAATATTTTCCGTACTGTCCGCATTCTAGAATAGCCATATCAAACGGACCGTAGGTATTGCCAATTTCTTCAAAATGAGTATCGAATCCAGAATCGCCGCCAAGGTAAATATTTAACGTAGGCGTCTTTAGTACAAAAGAACTCCATAAAGTCTCGCTACGTTTAAATTTGCGTCCCGAAAAATGTCTTGATGTTAAAGCAGTAAAGTTAAATTCTCCAAAAGTTATACTTTGTTGCCAATTTAAACTACAAATTTGATCTTCTTTTGCTCCCCAAAGTTTTAAATGAGCTTCTACACCAGCAGACGTTATCATCTGTTTTACTTGAGGAATTAAGGTTTTAAAAGTTTCATAATCAAGGTGATCGTAATGATCGTGAGTGATTACCAAATAATCTATTTCCGGAAAATGATGCGCATCATAATTAAAACTCATGGCATAAGGTTTACCAAAAAATGGTACGGGAGAAGCTCTATTAAAAACAGGATCTACTAATATTAATTTTCCATCAATTTTTAGTAGATAAGTAGAATGACCAAACCACACTATTGAAGGTTCTTGAGATAAGTTTTTTAAATCTGTCTCTATAATTGGAATAATATCTTTAGGGGTATTACTTTCAGATTTATTGAACCATTCTCCCAAAATCTTAAAGAAGGATCCATCTTCACTCATCATGCTAGTTTCTGAGATATTAAGAAATATACCATCTTTAAAATTAGACGTACTTTCAAAATCAGATTGATTTGGTTTAGCTCCAAAAACTGCTTTATTAAAAAAACTTAAAATTATAAAAGCTACTAATGCGATAGCAAAGCCTGTGTAAACTAACATATTTTAAAGACCTGCATCATTAGAAACTCCGCTAGATATACCTTCAACCCAATCGCTATCGCTTTTTCCATTAGCCATAGAACTTAATAAGCGGTTGTAAACTAAATTTAAAAGAGGAGCAGGCATTTCTGCATCAAGAGCCATTTTACTAGCTAAACGAGCATCTTTAAAACCTAATTTTGTTTTAAAACCTACTGGCTGATATGTTTTCCTTGCGATTAAAGTACCATAGTTTTTATAAATTGGGGCATTAAAGACTGTACTTCCAAAAAAGTCAGCTACTTGTTCACGGTCTAATCCATGTTTTTCTGCAAGAGTAAAAGCTTCGGCCATCGTTTCCATAGAAGCCATAATCATAAAGTTACCCGTCAGTTTAACAATGTTTGCTGCTCCGGGATCATCACCAAAATCATCAATTTTTTGTCCCATTAAACTTAAAACAGGCTTTACCTTTTCTTTAATTTGCGTATCGCCAGAAACACAAATAAACAATTGCGCACTTGTTGCAGCTAAGGGACGACCAAACACAGGGGCTGTTAAATAATGTGTGTTTACAGCTTGATGTTTTTGAAATAAATCACGAGAAGTATCAGGAGAAATGGTGCTCATGCTGATATGAATAGCTTCTTTTTTCATCGAATTTAAAAAACCATTTTCGCCGGTAACTGCATCATATAAAACATCATCCTCAGATAACATTGTAATTACTAAATCAGCATTTGTTACCACATCTTTTGGGCTTACTGATTTTTTAAAATCACCAGTTAAGTCATCTGCTTTGCTTAAAGTTCTGTTGTAAACCGTTAATAGGTGGCCAGCATTAATTAAATTCTGAGCCATTCCTAATCCCATATTTCCTAAACCTATAAATGCAATTTGTAATTTCTCCATGTTATTTGTTAAGCTAATTTTTCCCTAAAAAATTTCTGAATGGTATCTGGATAAGTCATTAAATAAGTGTTGATACCCATATCTGTTGCCGTTTTTAAATGCTGTGGACTATCATCTATAAAAAGGGTTTCTTCTTTATTTAAGTTGTTTTCGGTTAATAACTGATCAAATATTTCTTGATTTGGCTTTCGTTTATTTACTAAATGCGAGTAATAGATTTTTTCGAAGAAGCCATTGTTACTATCTAGATTAAATGTCGACTTTAAATAGTTATTGATGTATTCTAAATGAATCTCGTTGATGTTACTCAATAAGAAAGTGCGGTATTTTCCTTTAAGACTTAACAATAAATCGTGGTTTCCTTCGTCTACGCCAATTAGTAATGAATTCCAAGCATCGTTTATTTGATCATCTGTTAAGCTTGGATTTTGGGCATAATCTCTAATTCCGTCTCTAAATTGAGCAGCAGAGATTTCACCTGTTTCGAAATTATCAAATAAAGAATGATGTCCTGTATGTGCAAAAAAGGATTCTACATTTGGGACACCTAAATTTTGGAAAGCTTCTTGAGTTTTTTTAAAATCTATTTTAAATATTACGTTTCCGTAATCAAAAATGATGTTTTTAATGTTTTTAAGCATTTATAAAAAGGATACATTGTTTACAAAAAAAAAGCCATCTGTATTAGAAATGGCTTTTGATAACTAATTATTTTCTTTACTTACCAGCTTCTGCAACAACCTCACCCTTAATGTATAACATTTTGGTAGGTGTTTTAGAGTTTGATGTAATTTTAACAAACTTGTTAAAAGGTGCTGCCATTGCAGCATTGTAAGTTAAGGTAATAGAACCTGACTGACCTTTTAAAACTGGAGTACCTTGTTTAGGCTCTACACTTGGTACCGTACAACCACATGTAGATTCTACTGCAGTAATAATTAATGGCTCGTCGCCTACGTTTGTGTATTTAAATGTAAAAGAAACTGGCTTACCTACTGGTACAGAACCAAAATCATGAGTTTCTTCTACAAATTTAAACTCCCCTTTATTATCATTCATGGCAGAGAAGGCAAAGAAGCCAATAACTGCAAAACACAAAATTAAAATCTTTTTCATTTTTTTAGTTTTAATAATCAAATATAGTTATTTCAATAACTGTTCCAAAGATTATTAAACGTTTATTGTCATTATATAGTTTCAATTGCAGCCAATAGTTGATGCTTTAGTTGAAAATTATTATAAGAAAAAGAACAGATAAGTATTTTTAATGATGATTTAAGACGCTAAGAGTGCTTTAAAGATTGTCCAAAGGACTTATTCGGGGAAGCGGCATCTTTTATGCCCCGCCTTTTGGGGGCATAAAAATACAGCGAAAGGCGTGTTGAAACACCCAAAACATTACTTTAGTCAGTTTAAGCTACTGAGTTTTTATTTTTGATCTATCATTATGATTATAAATAGGTTAGTTTGATGAATCAAACAATTATTTAGGAAATGCACTTTACATTAAAAACCTAATTATGAATAAGATATTATTAATTGGATTGTGTTTAATGTTTGGAGAGGTTGGTTGTACGCAAACTGTTAAGCAAAAAACGACTTCACAAAAAGATAGCATTTACCAGTTTAAAAGTCCGAGTAGGGACGGCACAGGGAAATTTTATTTAGGTAGAAAGATTTCTTATGTGATGGATGCTGCTGGAGCGAGTTGGTTAGAACGTAACGATAGAAACGAGGAAGAAAATACTTCTTTAGCGATTAGCAAATTGCCCATAAATGCTAAAAGTGTGGTTGCTGATATTGGTGCTGGTAGTGGTTATTATACCTTCAGAATTGCGCAAAATGTTTCTGAAGGAATGGTTTACGCTGTTGAAATTCAGGACGAGTTTGTTAAGATTTTAAAACAAAATAGACTAGAAAAAGGAATTAAAAATGTAGAAATAGTTAAAGGAACTGAGCAAAATCCAAACTTACCTGCAAACACTATAGACTTAGCCATTATGGTTGATGTTTACCACGAATTGGCTTATCCGCAAGAAATGTTAAGCGCTTTGGCTAAAGCTTTAAAACCCGATGGAAAAATTTTATTGTTAGAATATAGAGCAGAAGACCCCGAAATTGCCATTAAGGAATTGCATAAAATGAGCGTGAAACAGGTGTCTAAAGAAATGGAGGCTAATGGGTTTAAGCTGTATCAAAGAGAAGAGTTTTTACCCATTCAGCATTTTTTAGTTTATGAAAAGATTAAGTAATATGTTTTTGTTATTTATTCAATTGTAAGTTATGAGTACAACAGGAATAAACCCTATGAATTATAATCCGATTGAAAATATCGATTAGACAATTCGTTCTTCTCTTTAAAATCTATTAACCAATATTCTAATTTGTCTTTTATTGAGTATAGCATCCTAAAACCATATATATAAAATCATGCCATCAACCCCCGATTGAAATACGTTGTCTATGAAATTATATGAGATACTTTTCTCAGTTTGGTCTTCCGTAAGTTGGCCGTCTTTTATTTTCTCCCCAACTTTTACTGCTGACCCGAAAAATTCTTAAGAAACGACGGTGGTTATATTGTAATGGACGACGGTGAGAAAATAAGTGTTTCTAAAAACAATAAAGAGAAGATTATAGAAATCTTCTCTCAAATAGAACGTACCTAATTATTAAGCAAGATATTATTGGTAAATTTTGTTTAAATAACCAGCTAATCTAATTCCAGCTTTTTGTATTTGCGCTTTATAAATTTCGGAGTGTTTATGGTAATAAGTATAATCTAAACTATCCTCATTTTTAACTTCGCTGTATAATTGACTAGCAATTGTATAAGACTCAAATAACCAAATGCTAACATCGTCATTTTGCCATTTTGCAATTTGTGCAGGGCTTACACGGTCTAAAGCAGTAGCCATTTCTGTAAAAGAAAAACCATTATATTCTACCAAGCCGCTGTCCCAAAGGCTGTGTAAATTCGTCTCACGGCTCATAAATTTCAGTTTAATTCTGTTGCCACCTTGGTCTTCTGCTTTACCAACATGAAAAGGCTGGTGCAAATCTCCAACAAAGTGGATAATCATTTTCAAAGCAAAAGTTTTATCTTCTTTGGTAGACTTTGGGTTTTTTAAATCGGCAGTTAATTTCAATAAAGCATTATACACATTCGCACTGGTATCAGCTTTTAAAGCAGCGGTAAATTCTTTGTAATTAAGATTTGGCTCTAAATTAACATAATGCCAAGGGGCGGTATATTTAAACTTTGCATTAGACCTAATCTCATCTGCATAAGTACTTACCAAAGGCATTTCTTCTGTGCCTAACAAGCTTTTCACTGCTAATTTCGCCTTAGCCGATAAATGATTTTCCGCAATTTTAGCAATTGAGCGGTGCGCTATTACACCCCAAGACATTAACGATAAAGCAAAAATTACAAATGCAAACGGGACAATTTTCTTAAACATATCTATTTTTTTTGTGAAGCAAATATAACCATATCCAATCCAAAAATTATTGGTTAATCCATCAGATAACAATCTATTTACAAAAGCTTAATGTGCTGTTATTAATAAAATAAAAAATAAAAATTTGGGCATTTTAACACGCTCATATCGTTAATGCAATGTAAACAGTAAAAAAAACTATCTTAAATGTGACATTGATCTAAAAACGGTTAAAGCTAAAATCCTTATATTTATCCCAAACACAAAATCGCAAATTTTATGCTAAAAGGATTTTTTAAAGTACCAACACCATTTAACGAGCCTATTTATTCTTACGCTCCAAACTCTAAAGAAAAAGATTTATTGCAAAAAGCAATAGCCGATGCTAGAGGTAAAACTATTGAAATACCAATGTATATTGGTAGCGAAGAGGTGGTAACAGAAAATAAAAAAACAGTTAGTCCGCCACATAATCACAAACATATATTAGCGCATTTTAGCTATGGCGATAAAAGTCATGTTAAAAAGGCCATAGATGCTGCATTAGCAGCCAAAAAAGATTGGGAAAATTTAGCTTGGGAACACAGAGCCGCTATCTTTTTAAAAGCAGCAGATTTAATAGCTACAAAATACAGGTACGAGATTAATGCAGCTACCATGTTAGGGCAATCTAAAAATGCTTTTCAGGCAGAGATAGATGCAGCTTGCGAATTGATAGACTTTTTACGTTTTAACGTAAGTTATATGGCAGATATCTACAAGCAGCAACCACCAATTTCGCCAGAAGGAGTTTGGAACAGATTAGAACAACGCCCGCTAGAAGGTTTCATTTTTGCATTAACCCCATTTAATTTTACAGCCATTGCTGGTAATTTACCATCATCTTGCGCCATGATGGGTAACGTTGTGGTTTGGAAACCAGCCGATACACAAGTTTACGCTGCTAACTTGTTAATGAAAATTTTTAAAGAAGCAGGTGTTCCAGATGGTGTTATTAATTTAATTTATGCCGATGGACCAGAAGTAGGAGAGGTAGTTTTTAATCACCCAGATTTTGCCGGAATTCACTTTACAGGTTCTACCGCAGTTTTTCAGCACATTTGGAAAACCATTGGAAACAACATTCATAGGTATAAAAGTTACCCAAGAATTGTAGGCGAAACTGGAGGTAAAGATTTTATTTTGGTTCATCCCTCAGCAGATTGGAAAGCCGCATCAACCGGAATTGTAAGAGGCGCATTTGAATACCAAGGGCAAAAATGTTCGGCGGCATCACGTACTTATATTCCTAAATCTTTATGGTCACAAATGAAAGAAATGATGCTCAAAGATATTGCGTCGTTTAAAATGGGTGGTACAGAAGATTTCTCCAACTTTATAAATGCAGTAATAGACGAAAAGTCTTTTGATAAATTGGCTAAATATATAGATCAAGCTAAAAAGGATAGCGGCGTTGAAATTATATGCGGTGGCGGTTGTGATAAATCTGTAGGTTATTTTATAGAGCCTACTATCATTGTTGCTCAAGATCCAAAATATACCACCATGTGCGAAGAGCTTTTTGGTCCGGTTTTAACCATTTATGTTTATGAGGATTCTGAATACGAAAATACGTTAAAAATCATAGACGAAACTTCTCCGTATGCTTTAACTGGAGCAATTTTCTCTCAAGATAGGTACGCCATTGAACAAGCTTCTACGGCATTAAGAAATGCAGCCGGTAATTTCTACATTAATGATAAGTGTACTGGAGCAGTAGTAGGGCAACAGCCGTTTGGCGGAGCAAGAGGTTCTGGCACAAATGATAAAGCTGGTGCAATGATCAATCTGTTAAGATGGGTTTCTCCGCGTACCATTAAAGAAACATTTAATCCACCAATAGATTATCGCTATCCTTTTTTAGGGTAAAAGATTTTAGATAATATTATAAAGGGAAGGATTTATGCTTCCTTTTTTTGTTTTCTATTCCATTTTATAGGAGCGTTAGGGATTAAAGCGGTATCCTTTTTTGCTTCTTACCATAATGCAAATGGCAAAAAAGATTTAGCGGAAAGCCCAGCCCGACTTTAGGAGGGAACGCACAAAAAAAGTCCTGAATTTAAAAACTCAGGACTTTAAACTTAATATTTACTACCTAAAACTCAATTAAACCAATACTTCAAATTCATACTCTTCAATTGGTGGGCAAGTACAAATTAAAGTACGATCGCCATGGGTATCATTCACTCTACCTACCGAAGGCCAAAACTTGTTTGCAGCTACGTAAGGCAAAGGAAAAGCTGCTTTCTGACGAGTATAAGGCTTATCCCACTCGTTACCTGTAATTACAGCTGCTGTATGTGGTGCGTTTTTAAGTGGATTATTTATTTTATCTAACAAGCCAGATTCTACATCAGAAATTTCGTTTCTGATTGCAATTAAAGCATCACAAAAACGGTCTAACTCATGCTTAGGCTCAGATTCTGTAGGTTCTACCATCACTGTACCCGCAACCGGAAAAGAAACAGTAGGTGCGTGGAAGCCGTAATCCATTAATCGCTTGGCAATATCAGTTACCTCTATTCCAAAATTCTTGAAACTTCTGCAATCTAAAATCATTTCGTGGGCACAACGTCCATTAGCACCAGCGTATAAAACAGAATAATGTCCTTCTAACCTTTCTTTAATATAATTTGCGTTTAGAATAGCATATTTGGTAGCGTTTGTTAATCCTTTTTCGCCCATCATAGCGATGTAAGCATGAGAAATTAACAATATAGAAGCTGAACCCCAAGGTGCTGCAGAAACTGCAGAAATAGATTTTTCGGTACCCATATCTACAACAGAGTGGCCTGGTAAATAAGGTGCTAAATGTGCCCCAACACCAATTGGACCCATGCCAGGACCGCCACCACCATGTGGTATGCAGAATGTCTTGTGTAAGTTTAAGTGACAAACATCTGCGCCAATATTAGCAGGAGAAGTTACACCTACTTGAGCGTTCATGTTTGCACCATCCATGTAAACTTGGCCACCGTGTTGATGGATAAGGTCGCAAATTTCTATTATAGATTCCTCAAAAACACCATGTGTAGATGGGTAAGTTACCATTAAACAGCTTAAATTAGCCGAGTGTTCCTCTGCTTTAGCTTTTAAATCTGCTACATCTATATTTCCTTTTTCATCGCATTTGGTAACAATCACTTTCATACCTGCCATAGTAGCAGATGCAGGGTTTGTTCCATGAGCTGATGATGGAATTAACGCAATATTTCTATGAAAATCGCCTCTGTCTTGGTGGTAAGCTCTAATTACCATTAAGCCGGTATATTCGCCTTGGGCGCCAGCATTTGGTTGTAAACTCATGGTAGCAAAACCTGTAATTTCACTTAACCAAGTGTTCAATTCAGACATAATTTGCATGTAACCACCAGTTTGGTCTGAAGGAGCAAATGGATGTAAATTACCAAACTCTGGCCAAGTAACCGGAACCATTTCTGTGGTTGCATTTAACTTCATGGTGCAAGACCCTAAAGCTATCATAGAGTGGCAAAGCGATAAATCTTTTGCCTCTAAAGATTTGATGTAACGTAACATCTCATGTTCAGAATGGTGCTTATTAAAAACAGGATGTGTTAAATATGCAGATTCACGTACCAATTCGGCCGGAATTACACTTTCTAAATCAGCTTTAAGCGCATCTAAATCTATATCATTTACACTTTTGGCTTTAACTTTTCCAAAAACTTTAATCAACACTTCAATATCGTGTAAACGAGTAGTTTCATCTATCGCAATGGTTATGGTTTCACCATCGTAATTTAAGTTAAGCTCGTTATTTAATGCTTCAGAATGGATAGGATTTACTAAATCGCCTACATTAAATCTGATGGTATCAAAATAAACAGTGTTCAATTGTTCGTAACCAAACTCGGCTAAAGATTTGCTTAATAAAATCGCAAATCCATGAATTCTATCGGCAATAGACTTAATTCCCTTTGGACCATGATAAGTAGCATACATACCAGCCATAATAGCCAATAATGCTTGTGCTGTACAAATATTAGAAGTTGCCTTATCTCTACGGATATGCTGTTCTCTAGTTTGCAAAGCCATACGTAAAGCGTAATTCTCATGCGCATCTATAGTTACCCCAATAATTCTACCTGGCATGCTACGCTTATATTCTTCTTTTGTAGCAAAAAAAGCAGCGTGAGGGCCACCAAAACCCATCGGGATACCAAAACGTTGTGTTGTACCTACCACAATATCAGCTCCCCACTCGCCCGGAGGCGTTAATAAAGCCAAACTCATTAAATCTGCAGCAACAGTTAGTTTGATGTCTTTTTTATGTGCATCATCGGCGAAAGCCTTGTAATTATAAACCTCGCCTTTGCCAGCTGGGTATTGTACCAAAGCACCAAACATATCTTCGGTTAATGCTACATTTTGGTGATTACCAATAATTAGTTTTATACCGTAAGGTTGTGCTCTAGTTTTTAAAATATCTATAGTTTGTGGGAAAACCTCTTCAGAAATAAAATAAGATTTTGCTTCCGTATTTTTGCGTAAACTATATTGCATGAACATAGCTTCGGCCGCAGCAGTACCTTCATCTAAAAGAGATGCATTCGCAATTTGCATTCCAGTTAAATCTAGTACCATAGTTTGGAAATTTAACAAAGCCTGTAAACGCCCTTGTGCAATTTCTGCTTGGTACGGCGTGTATTGCGTGTACCATCCTGGGTTTTCTAAAATATTACGTTGTATTACGCCAGGTACAATTACACCATAATAACCCTGACCAATATAAGATTTGAAAACCTTGTTTTTTGACGCAGTAACACGTAAATCGTTCAAATATTCAAACTCACTTTTGGCCGCAGGTAAATTCATAGGCGCTTTAAGTCTAATATTTGCCGGTACAGTTTGCTCAATTAACTCGTCAATAGAATTAACACCAATTTTTTTAAGCATGGCTTGTGTGTCTTGCTCGTTTGGTGCAATATGTCTGTGCTCAAATTGTTCTTTAAAATCTACATTTAACTTCATTAGAAAAGGATATTTTTTGAATTTTAGAAATAAATAGAAACTTAATAAAATACAAGCTTATTTAAGCTGCAAAAGTAGGAATTTTATCAACTCCTTCAATTACTAAACAGCAGGTTTATTGTAAAGTTTTTGCGTGAGTAATAATTTTATTTTTTGGTTAAATTTATTTTAAACTCAGATTATGCAACAACATAAATCAGACAAATTTTTATAAAATTTTAACTCAGAAAACAGAAAATATAGTTTCAGTCTAATCTTATCTTTAAAAATATTAAAATGATGATTTTGGCTTTAATAGAATAAGTTTTTTTCTAATTATTAATTTTAGAATTATTTATAATATGGTATAAAAATTGTATTTCGCTATTATATTATTTATCAAAATTGTGGAAGAACATAAAACCAAAATAGGCATATTAGGAGGAGGACCTAGTGCCCTATTTATGTATAAAAACTTGTTAGAAATACCTAATAGCCACCTGTTAGAAATAACAATTTTCGAAAAAAATAATGCTTTAGGTGCTGGCATGCCCTACAGTGCCATTGGGGCAAGTTTAGAGCATATTACCAATGTGTCTAGCAATGAAATTCCTTACATTTCTAAAACTATGAGCGAATGGATTAAAAAAGTTCCAGTTTCAATATTAAAAAAGTATCAGATTAATTCAGAAAAATTTAACGAATACAAAGTTTTACCAAGATTATTGTTTGGCGAATATTTAAGCTCACAATTTGAGGAATTATTGAATTTAGGTAGGAAATTAAAAGTAGAAACTAAGGTATTATTTAACACAACCGTTGTAGATATTATAGATAAACCAGATATCAACTTAGTTTCTGTATTAACAAATCAAGAAAATAAGCATGATTTTGACCATGTTATCATTTGTATTGGACATTATTGGCCTAAAACTTATGAAAATAAAGTTACTGGATATTATGATTCTCCCTATCCGCCTTCTAAATTAAATAATCATTATAATCATCCTGTTGCATTGAGAGGTTCATCTTTAACCGCTATAGATGCCATTAAAACTTTAGCAAGAAAATGCGGTAAGTTTAATCTAGATAATAAGGGTAAATTAAAATTTGTTCTAAATAATGATTGTCCAGATTTTAAAATTGTAATGCACTCTAGAAATGGGTTTTTACCAGCGGTACGTTTCCATTTAGAAGACACTCATTTACAAAACACCAATTTACTTACCAAAGAAGAAATTATCAAACATAAAGAAAACAATGATGGCTTTTTATCACTAGATTTCGTATTTGAGCATAATTTTATAAGAATTTTAAAAAGTAAAGATTCTATATTTTATGATAAAATAAAGGATTATACGCTAGAGCAATTTGTAGAAGACATGATTAGTAGGAGAGAAAGTGAACCACCTTTCAGCTTATTATTGGCCGAGTATAAGGAAGCAGAGAAATCTATCAGAACTAAAGAATCTATTTACTGGAAAGAGCTGTTAGGCGTTTTGAGCTTTGCCATGAATTATCCTGCTAAATATTTTTCGGCAGAAGATATGATTAGATTAAAGAAATATTTAATGCCTTTAATTTCTACTGTTATTGCATATGTGCCACAAAGCTCTTGCGAAGAAATGTTAGCATTACATGATGCAGGTTTATTAGAATTAATAGAAACCGGCGATGAAAACGAAACTACAATAAGCAATAAAAATGAGATTATTTATACTTATATAGATTCTAATAAAGAAGAAATAGCTACAGTTTACCAAACATTTATAGATTGTATTGGCCAGCCTCAAATATCTTATAACGATTTTCCATATAAAAGTTTAATCAACAATTGTGTAATAAACCCAGCTTATTTAAGGTATAAAGACGCAGAAATTAGAGAAGAAAATTATAAAAAGGACAATGTAAATGTAAATAAATCCGAATCGGGAGAATATTATCAGAAATTTCCTGGACTAGCAATAAATGATAATTTTCAAATATTAGATACTTTTGGAGTTGCTAATCCTAGAATTAATATTATGGCTGTTCCTTACATTGGGGGATATAATCCAGACTATTCTGGTTTAGATTTTTGTGAAGAGGCATCTGGAAAAATAGCAATTTGTTTCTTATAATTTACAATTTTAAATTTTAGCAATACCTTTATCCAAATCACAACCCTAGCCCACAGGTCGGGCTGTTGCGTGGTTCCGTAATTTATTTGTTTGCGTTTTTAAAAGCAAACAAATAAATGTACCAAGCACTTCGCATCCCTATTGCATAAAACTCATCAAGTCTATCACATATAATAAAATCTAATTCTTTATTTTGCTTTATTAAATTTGAGACATGCTTAAGCACACATTTGTAATTCCAGCCTATAAAGAATCGCCTTATTTAGAAGCATGTATTCAAAGTTTATTGAAGCAAATTGTAAAAAGTGAAATTCTGATTACAACTTCTACACCTAACAACTTTTCTGAAGATTTAGCAAAAAAGTATCAGCTGCCTTATGTTATTAACCAAAAAGGAAATACCTCCATTGCTAACGATTGGAATTTTGCTTTATCTCAACCTAAAACGCAATATGTAACTATCGCTCATCAAGACGATGTTTACGAAGAAAACTACACTCAAGAATTTTTATTCAAACTAGAAAAGTATCCAAATATCTTAATTGCATTTTCGGATTATAGCGATATGATTAACGGTGAAATTATGGATCGTTCTTTAAATAAATTTGTAAAACATACTTTATTGCTTCCTTTTAGATTCAAATCTTCCTATCAAAATGAATTCGTGAAAAAACTCATTTTAAGTTTTGGAAGTTCCATTTGCTGCCCTACTGTTAGTTATAACAAAGATTTACTGAAAGGATTTTATTTTAGTAATGAATATGTTGTGGCCTTAGACTGGTTTGCATGGATAGAAATTGCTAAAAAGGAGGGGAGATTTTTATACATCAATAAAGATTTGGTGAAACACAGAATTCACCTAGAATCCGAAACAACTGCCCAATTGAGTAATGGTAAACGAACGTTAGAAGAGCAAAATATTTTAAAGAAAATTTGGGGTGATTTTTTAGGGTCTATTATTTCCAAAGTTTATACTTTAGGGCATAAGGGAAATCAGGTTTAATGTTATAAAATAACTAATATTAAAAAATCTGATTGTAGGATCAAATTAAATTTTCAATTGTATTTTCGACCTTTCGTTTCTGCTAGAATAAATTAGCATATTAGTTAAATAAAATATCCAAAATTTAAATGCAAACTCTTAATTATACTCCAACAGAAAGAATATCTACAAATAAAACCGTAGATAGACTGAGTTATATCATCAATCAATGCCAAAATAAAGTTGTTTTAGATTTAGGTTGTTTTGACGAGACCGCAACTATCAAAGAAAGGTCTGGGAATTATTTGTTTGAAGAAATTTCTAAAGTTGCCGCTTCACATATTGGTATAGACAACTCTACATTGTTACCTCCAGAAGGGATTAAGTTTGCAAATAACTCTGAAATACTTTTTGGTAGTGTGTACGATTTAGAAATAATACCTGCATTAAAAAAGTATAATTTTGAAGTTATAATTGCTGGCGAATTAATTGAACATTTACCAGATACCTTACGTTTCTTAACCGATATGAAAAGGTTGTACCCAGGAAAAAAATTAATTTGTACTACTCCTAATACAACATCGCTTTCTAACATTTTGCTCTCTATATTTAATAGAGAATCTTGCCATGTAGATCACCTGCAAGTATATTCATTTAAAACTTTAACCACTTTATGCAGACTTGCAGGTTTTAAGAATTGGGCTATTTTTCCATATCATGTAAAATACACAGAAATGATAATGGCTGCAAAACAACCTCAAAAAACTATTGTAAAAACTTCTGAAAGCATTATCAATGTTTTGGAAAATATTTTCCCAATGACAGCAGGAGGATATATTTTAGAAATTGATTTATAAATCTGAAATATTATTTTTTTTGTTTATCTAATTCTGTTTTTGCCCAGTTTAAATTACCAATTACTAATTTATTTTTTGGGTCTATCTTCTCAGCCATTTTTAGATATTTGATTGCAATAGTCCAATTTTTTAAAGCATTGTTGGCTGCGCCAATATTTATTAAGGCTTCAATTCTGTTAGGCTCTAAATCTAAAGCTTTTAAACAAGCGTCAATACAAGCTTGGTAATTACCATCATTATAAAAAGTTAAACTTTGGTTGATATAAAAGTTAGCATTTGGCTCTTGTAATATTCGAATATTACTAGCGTAATAAGGATCTTGTGTTTTGCTAGCATTTAAATAATTTTTTGCCAATTCGTTATCAGGTAAAATGTTTAAGTATTGTTGTGAAACACTGGCTAATTTTGTCCAATCTTTTTTGTTATTGTATAATTCTAATAGCATTTCAAAAATCTCTGCCGATGTAGGGTTTATAGATAATGCTTTTTCTAATGTTAATATTGCTTCCTCTGTTCTGCTGTTAGATTTTAAATATCTACCATAAAATTGATAAGGTCTGTAATTGTTTGGGGCTAATTCTATTGCTTTCTTAAAGTCTGCATCGGCTTCATCTACTTTATTTAACCCGTTTTTTGCTATTCCTAGGTTAATAAAATTAGAACTATAGTAAGGAAGTAATACTTTAGCTTTTTCAAAATAATTAAGTGCAATTTGATAATTTCCAATGGCCATTTCTGCTAATCCATAATTCATAAAACCACGGCCGTTTAAAGGGCTTTTTTTGGTAACATCTAACCAAAGTGTAGCTTCAGTTTTCCAAACTTTATTTCTTTGATGTACACCATGAGCATTCAAGCTTAGTACAAGTATGGCTATAAAACCAATTCCGTATTTATAAAAGCTATTATTTGAAATTGTTTTTTGGTATTTTTTTATCAATAAACCAATACTTGTTGTCACACTTAATGATAAACCTACAAATGCAAAAAACATTCTATGGTCGTTTGTAACTTCGGCAAAAGGAGCTACAGAAGTAGGTAATAAAGCTGCTCCAAACCAAATTAAACCAAATGCAATAGGTTTACTTTCAGTATTTTTTGATGTTTTAAAAATTAAAACCAGATAGGCTACAATAAATAAAACACCAATAATGATTCTTGGGTCGGCAAAGTTTTTAATTACGATCCAATCACTATCGGCGCTTAAGTTAACAGGTAAAAAGAAACTGATAAAATAATGCAACCAAACATAGGTTTGGGTTAATAAATATTCGAAAAATGGATTGGTAATTCCTGGGATAGATTTTACTGCTGATAAGGTATAAAACTGGACTATTAAAACCGATATTAATAATGGTAATAATTTCCCGATTGTAAAAAGTATATGTTTGAAATTATTGGGCTTTAATAAATCGGCGACAGCCAAATTCTTTTCAAAAATGAGGATGTAAAAGAACATCACAATTACCAAAACGAGCACAGTTTCTTTAGCAAATACACCAATTAAAGCCGGAATAATATATAGGTAATATTTTCTCTTTTCTGGAAAAGCAATATAAATTAAGAACGATGCAAGAATGAAAAATGTAGATAAAACATCGGACCGAGAAATTACATAGTTTATAGTTTCTGCATTAGCAGTATGTAGTAGAAACCAAGCAGTCGCAAAAACTGCTATATAGGCTGAAAGTTGATCTGGTAATGCTTTTTTAAGCAATATTTTATAGCTAAAATACATGATTATGCCTAGCAATATAAACCAGATATATGTTGTTAGATGAAAGTAAAACGGATTTAATCCACCTGCAAGCCAATAATCAATAGCCAATGTGGTTGTCACTAACGGTCGTAAACCCCAATGGTCAGGGTCTACACTAAACATTTTTGGGTCGTGGAAAAAAGCAGGGATATTACTTAGTTTCCTGATGAAGAGATTTTCTTCTATGGTATGCCAATCGTCAAAATGAAAACCATTGTAAAAATGATTTGAGTATGCTAAACATAAAAGCACAAGTGTAAAAAAAGCAAAGATTAAAACGTTTTTATTGGTTTTACTCATAGGTTTAATAAACTGAATTTAAAAGCAATTATAGCACATAAAATTAAATATAAAAGTGAAAATCAAAAATAAGAAACCTTTGAGGTTTAGAGTAAATTGGAAATTAATAATCCCCAATTAAACTCTCTGCTGGTATTCCTAAAACTTGATGAAGTTTTCTAATCATGCTTAAGCTTAATTTTCTTTTCCCACTTAAAATTTCAGATTGCCTGCTTCTAGCTCCAAGTATATCAGAAAGGTCTGATATAGGTTTACCTAATTGTTCTAATCTAAATTTAATTGCGGCTATTGGAGACGGCGGAGAAATAGGGTAATGTTCTTTTTCGTAGTGTTCAATTAGTAAAGTTAAAATTTCTAATTCATCAGACTCTGAACTGCCTTCTTTTAAATCTAATTGAATTAATTCATACGCTTTAGCAAGGGCATTTTCATATTCGGGTTCATTTTTAATTATTTTTAACATAATTTACCTCCTTTACATTAATTTTATCATAGTCTGCATTTGTGCCAATCCAAACTATAAATACTAAACTTAATTTAAACTCAATATCTGCAATCAATCTAAAATGATTTCCTTTAATATTGAAAACAAATCTTTTACCTGTAATTACATCAGCAGAAGGATAATTACTTATTATATCTTCAGGTTTTTTCAAATTTTCATCGGAAACTTCTAAGAACCATGTTTCTAAATTTTCCTTAGACGAAGTATGTCTTTTATAAAAATTAACCAATGTTTTTTTTGCAATTATTCTCATTGAACTTAACACAAATATATTACCATTTTGGTAACAAAGCAGATTTATATCACCTCAATCAATTTCTCTCCTACTTTTTCTTTTAACTCACCAAAAGAAATAAAACTTTCCTCGGCAATTCCATTTTCTTTTAATAATGATTCAAATACTTCAGCAAACTGAGGTTCAACGGCTACTAATAAACCCCCGCTTGTTTGCGGGTCGGCAAGAATATGTTTTTGTCTTTCCGTAATTTCTCCAATTTTATGACCATAACTATCCCAATTTCTGTTGGTCCCGCCAGGAATAGATTTTTGATCTAAATATTCATCAATTACAGTTAATTTTGGAACTTTATCGAAATCAATTTCAGCTTGCAAATTACTTCCCTCGCACATTTCTGATAAATGTCCTAGCAAACCAAAGCCAGTAACATCGGTCATTGCTTTTACATAATCCAATTTGCCTATAATTTCCCCAATTTTATTCAACTTCGACATAGATTTTGGCGCAATATCAGCATGTTCTGCTTTTAAAATCCCTTTCTTTTGTGCAGTTGTTAAAATACCTACACCCAAGGCTTTGGTTAAATAAAGTTTGCATCCCACGGTAGCAGTAGAGTTTTGTTTTAGGTTTTTGATATCTACAATACCGTTTACAGCTAAACCAAAAACAGGCTCGGGACAGTCAATGCTATGTCCCCCGGCTAATGTTATTCCAGCTTCTGCACATATAGATCTTGCGCCTTCTAAAACTTTTTGGGCAACCTCTGGCGCTAATTTATCTATTGGCCAGCCTAATATCGCGATAGCTAAAACTGGTTTTCCACCCATGGCATAAACATCAGAAATGGCATTTGCCGATGCTATTCTTCCGAAATCAAATGCATCATCCACGATTGGCATAAAAAAATCGGTAGTAGAAATTAGCGCTGTTCCGTTGCCTAAATCATAAGCTGCGGCATCATCTCTGGTGTCGTTACCTACCAGTAGGTTTTTGTCTGCTTCGTATTTAATACCACTATGTAAAATTTTATCTAAAACAGCTGGTGATATTTTGCATCCACAGCCTGCACCATGCGAGTATTGAGTTAATTTAATGTTTTCCATATTATTTGTTTATATAATTGAGGATAGCCTCAGCATTTTCTTTTGGATTTATTTTTTCACATTCTAGCGTTTCTACTAGATTCTGATTCCTGCTACTTATACCTTTTTGATAAGTTTTATCGTAATAAACCAAAACTTGATCAATAAAATCTTTCATTCTGTTTTCTTCGATGGCTTGTAAACTGAGTTTGGTTTCTAATGGACCTAATCTTTTGGTTATTGCCTGTAATGCTGCTTTTAAAAAGTCTTTATCCAAAACTCCATAATGAGTATTTAAAAATGCAATTCGCTCTGATCTTGGAATTTCTAATTTTAGAACTTCGGTATTTCTCATTAGGTCCCAAATGGGTTTAGGAATTACTCTTTTACCAATAGTCACACTTTCATCCTCTAACCAAATGGGTTTTTCTATATCCATTTCTTGAAGCTCCAAGGCAAATAAATTTTCAAATTGTTCTTGGCTGGGTTGTATCAGCTTATTCATAGAACCAAAAGTAGAGCCTTGGTGTTGCGCCAATCCTTCTAAGTCTATCACTTGCTGCCCTAAATTTTTTAACTCTTCTAAAGTCTCCGTTTTTGCCGATCCGGTACTACCGCTTAATATTTTGAAAGTATACGGTTTAGAAAAAGATTCAATGTTTGCGCCTCTAAAAGCTTTATAACCTCCTTTTAATGTTCCTACTTGTAATCCATATAAATCAAAAGCCCAAGCCATGGCCCCACTTCGCATTCCTCCTCGCCAGCAATGCACTAAAACTTTTTTATCAGGGGCTAATTCCTCTACTTGCTTAATAAATTCTGCCCATTTTGGTCCAGTTAATTCGAACCCCAAAAGAATAGCTGGTTGTCTACCTTTTTGCTTATAAGTTGTTCCAACAATCACTCTTTCTTCATTGGTGAAAATTGGAATATTGACAGCGCCTGGAATATGCCCTTGCACAAACTCTAAAGGAGTGCGTACATCAATAACCAATGTGGTTTTGGCTAATTCTAAAAAATCTGTAAGTGGGTATTGTTTTACCATGTTTTAAATCCTTATTTGAGGGTTGGATTTCTTTTGGTGTGGAAGATAGAAGCTATGATGATTTCTTTAGAGTTGTTTTTTATTTTGTAAGAAATAACAAAAGGATACTTTTTAATGACAAACTCTTTGAGGGGATTAATTTTTGTAGGATAATGATTCGGATTTTTTTGGATCAAATTCAATGAATGCTCAATTTCTAAACTGAATTTATCCCCAAGCCCATCCTTCTGCTCTTCATACCAATAAAATGCATTAATAAATTCTTTTCGAGCTTTTATAAGTATTCTTAGTTTAAACTCGCTCACTTTTGTTAGATTTTAATCTTAAAATTTCCTCTTTAACTTCTTCAAAAGTGAAAGCTATATCTATTCCCTCCTCATACCTTTTTACTCTATCATTTAACTCAGCAACAAACTCTTTATCCTCCCACCAATTTTGCGCACTATTTAAATCGCTTTCTACCAAAGTAAAAATGGCTTTAATTTTTTTATCGTCGGCGGTTTTAATATACTCTTGAAGTTTTTTTCTGATAACTGTTGTGGTCATGGCGATTAATTTTAAACCAAATATAACTATTTCAACTGATACAAATAACGCTGAATAGTGTTCTCTAAACCTAGATATAAAGCATCTGTAATAAGGGCATGGCCAATACTTACTTCTAATAAACCAGGAATGTGTTGCGCAAAATATTGAAGATTATGTAAATCTAAATCATGACCTGCATTAATGCCAATTCCTAGTTCACTGGCTTTGTGGGCTGCAGCTATGTAAGGTAAAATTGCTTTTTCTCTGTTGTTTTCAAATTGCTTGGCATAAGCCTCTGTGTAAAGCTCAATTCTATCTGTTCCGGTAGTTTTTGCAGCCTCTACCATTTCTACATTTGGGTCTACAAAAATAGATACTCTAATATTTTGAGCTTTAAAAATCCCAATAATGTCTTGTAAATAATTTTGATGCTTAATGGTATCCCAGCCGTGGTTACTGGTTAACTGACCTAAAATATCTGGAACTAAGGTAACCTGTGCGGGTTTGTTTTCTAAAACTAGTTTTACAAATTTATCTTCTTGGCAATTGCCTTCAATATTAAGCTCAGTTTTAATTTCAGCTTTTAAATCATAAACGTCTTGGTAACGGATGTGGCGCTCATCTGGACGAGGATGCACAGTAATTCCTTGTGCACCAAAACGCTCGCAATCTAAAGCTGTTTTTAAAAGATTTGGATTATCGCCACCTCTAGAATTACGTAGTGTAGCTATTTTATTAATGTTGACAGATAATTTTGCTTGAGACATATACAAATATAAGAATGCTCAAGCTTTTAAATTGTTTTTGCTAATCTTTCAATAATTTAAATTCTGTTGCTTTGAATCTTCCGTCTACTATTTTGCCTTTAACTTGAGCTTTACTAATGGTATTGCAAAAACCCTCATCGGCATGTGCATCTCCATGGTCGTCAATATCGCTTCCATCAACAAAATAGGCTTTTCCGTCAATTCTAACCGCTAAATCGCAACCTTTTTGGGTTTTTAATTTAAACTGACATTGCCCAAAAGATGCTTCAACTATTTGGTTAATCTCTTTTGGTTGCTCAACTGCATTAGCAACCTTACTTTTGTTTTGGGTACAAGAGTAAAAAACTGAAGTAACAGCTATAGAAACTATATAAAGAAACCTAAATTTCATATTAACTATTGTGTTTATTTGGGCGTTATTCTATTGAAAATGCTCAAGCTAATTAGAGACGAGCTATTCACTCAGACTCAGCAAAGTCCTTAATCACAAAGACGGTATCTGTTTCTATCCCCAAAGCAATATAATCTACTTAAAATTTAAGCAGTTGCTGCAACTAATCTACTGGTGCTTCTGTAAACGTATTCGTTAAAAATATGTCTTCTTGCAAATCTACCTCTACTATCGGCATTTACCAGTTTCACATATATTGCTTTTGGTACATCAAAATACTCGTAAGTATTTCCGTCTAAAAACTCTACTGTTAACACCTGAGATTTAAATTCAAAATCTTGAATGTTAGAATTGGTAACGGTTTCTGTGTATGCTGGTAAATTTTGTGTTCTAGTTTCTGGCGCAATGCTAACTAAGAAGTGGTATGCCTCAATCATTTTGGTGCTTGTTTCTTCGGCATTAGCTTTTTCTACTTCGTCTTGAAACTTATCAGGATGATAAGTTTTCATTAAGCCACGGTAAATAGATTTTAACTCGGCTAAGGTAGCTTCTTCGCTAACTTCTAATAATTTTCTATAATCAGTTATTTTCTTCAATGTATTGATCTTTTGTAAGATAATTAACCAAATTTGAGTTAGTTAAGAATCTAAATTTGGCGCAAAGGTAGGGTTTTAAATTTCCAAAAAAAAGCATTATTAGTAAATGATTTTTCTAAAGGGTTATAATTATGAGATTTTACATCAGAGCATTCTCATCAACATGCAAATTCCAAAATCAAATTTTAAATAAGTAGAATAAATAATGATTATTGACGGAGCAGCAAAGCCGATATAAAAGGTCAAAAGTAAACGAAATTGTTTAAGCATATATAAAGTGGTTTTTAAATATGAATAAATTTTTACCTAAAAAAAATTTCTAGTTTAGCCTGAATTTTTTTGATATTAGTTTAATCATTTAAACCAACCCAATGAAAAACTTCTTAATCTATATTTTTGCTTTACTGTTACTCTCTTCCTGCTCTACAACTATTCCTAATCAAATATTAAATCCTGCTTTGTATGGAAATAATTTAAAGTATTTATCTAAACCTATCTATAAAGATTCTACTACAAAATCTGAAACCTTTATTGCGGGTAACTATTTCTCTATTGGGCCGCAAGGTGATGATGATGCTTTTGGAGGAGCTGCCGAATTCTCTGTTAGCAGAGGGCATAGTTACAAAGAATTTGAATTTGGATACGGTGGTTCTTTTTTAACTGGTAAAATGAATTACCAAATATTTGATAATTTGGGTAAAAACTCTAAGGCTGAGACTGCAAGGTTTAATGCATTGACATTACAAGCAAGTATAAATGGTGTTCTGCATTACCAAAAAACAGAGTTTAGATATCTTGCTTTTGATTTAGGTTACTCTAACGAGTTTGGTAATTATAATGATATTAGGAATCAATTATCTGGAAATAGATTTTATACAGTCATAACTGAAAATGAATTTTTTACTGGTGGTTTAAGCTCAGAAATTATTTGGAAAGATAATTTCTTAAGTTATGGCTTTAAATTAGGTATTAAGAAAAATTTTGGACGTGTAAATGTGGTAACTGGTGCATCTAGTACTTTTAACAATAGTTTGGGCGCTTATGCCTCGTTTCAGGCAAGACTTAAAAAAGCATTTATAGCTGTAGATATAACGGATTATAGTGGTAGAGTAGGAATAGGGTGTGTTTTTTAAATATAATCCCCTTTTAAAAACTCCTCTAAACTAATAATCACTACTCCGTCTTTAGTGGTTACCTTTCTCGAGTTTGGAGTAATTACATAATTATTTTTTGTTCCTAAATCGGATATACTTTCATAATAACCACGAGACAAAACTGGGGCGTTAGAATATTTAATTTCTATAGTTGCAATTGGTTTAACGCCTCTTACCAAAACCAAATCTACTTCGGCACCATGATGGGTTCGATAATAATATAAATCTACATCTTTTGGTTTGGCAGCATGTATTTGTTCTATTACATAACCTTCCCAAGATGCGCCCAAAGCTGGGTTTGTTTGCAACTGACCGTATGAATTTATTTGTAGTAAATAATGTAAAACACCCCAGGTGCGCACATAAAGTTTTGGCGATTTCACTAAACGCTTTCCGTTGTTTTGATGCCAAGGAGCCAAACGCCTAATTAAATAAGCAGCTTCCATATAATCTAAGTACTTTTTTGCACTAGTGCCAGTTATACCTAAAGACCTACCCAAGTTTTGCATGTTTTCAATCTCGCTATTTAAATGGGCAAGCATGCTCCACATTTTAGCTATAATTTGCGGACTTAAATTAATGCCAAACAGTAAATTAATGTCTCTATAAATATAGGTTTGGATAAAACTTTGGGTCCACTCTGCCCACATCTTATCCGACTTTATCAGTAAAGCCTCAGGAAATCCACCTCTAAACCAATGCTGCTCTAATGTTGTATTTTCTGCTTGTGCTTCTAATAATGTAATCTGATTAATTTCTTTGTAGATGACTCTACCCGCCAAACTTTCAGAAATGCCGGTTACTAATTGTGGATCTGCCGAACTTAATAAAATAAAACGACTAGGAATACGATGCTCGTCTATAATGGAACGTAATTGAGGATAAAGCTGTACTTCGTCTAAAATCACTAAATCGTCTTTAAGACTCATTAAAAACTTATGTGCATTTGTTTTTAATGGAAAAGCACTGCTTTCTTTCTCTAAATCAAAATAGTGCGTTTTTTTAGAAAAGCTGTTTGCTATGCTTTTTGCAATGGTGGTTTTTCCAATTTGTCTTGGACCATATAGCATTACTGACGGAAAATTTTCTAGCAACGCCATAATATCATCTAATACTTTACGAATAAACATAACCAAGGGTATGATTTAACCGTGAAATATTCAAATTAAAAAGTATTACTTCACTAATAAAATAAAATTTAACCGTGAAATATTCAATTTATAATTGAGTATTTCACGGTTAAATAAATTAAAAAAGTTTTTTTGTTAAATAAACTAAGCTAAAAGCATAACCTTAATTCAGTAGTTAGCGAAGGGTAAGTTTAGCCAAGAACTGCCCTATTTTATTTAAAACATGGTAATTATTACAGTTTTAATATTTATTCTAAATAACGTGTTGCGTTAAAGATTGAAGTGGATACCGGCCAAGAGCCTAATGTCTAGAGGCGTATGAGCGAAAAGCGTATTATTCCGATAGCTATCGGAACGCCCAAACGATATTACCTCATTAATGTAACTTTAAATCTAATTTTAATTATCTCAAAGTTTTAAAAACAAAAAAACCGCTCTGAAATAATCAGAGCGGTCTTCAATCAATCGTAAATTAAAAATCTACAATCGTAATTTTATTAGTATCTGTAAGAATCAGATTTAAACGGACCTTCTACTGTTACACCAATGTAATCAGCTTGGTCGTTGCGTAATTCTTCTAATTCTACACCAATTTTAGCTAAGTGTAAACGAGCAACTTTCTCGTCTAAAGTTTTTGGCAATACATAAACCTTATTTTCATAAGCTCCTGTATTAGACCAAAGCTCCATTTGAGCTAAAGTTTGGTTAGTAAAAGAGTTAGACATCACAAAAGATGGGTGACCAGTTGCACAACCTAAGTTTACTAATCTGCCTTCTGCTAAAACAATAATATCGCTTCCATCAATAGTATATTTATCTACCTGTGGTTTAATTTCTACTTTAGATGCACCATGAGTTTTGTTTAACCAAGCCATATCAATTTCGTTATCAAAGTGACCGATGTTACAAACAATAGCTTTGTCTTTTAAAGCTTCAAAATGCTCGCTTCTAACAATATCTTTGTTTCCTGTAGCAGTAACAACAATATCAGCTTCTCTAATGGCAGTGTTTAATTTTTTCACTTCAAAACCTTCCATAGCGGCTTGTAAAGCGCAAATTGGATCAATTTCTGTTACAATAACTCTAACACCAGCATTTTTTAAAGAATCTGCAGAACCTTTACCCACGTCTCCGTAACCACAAACAACAGCCACTTTACCAGCCATCATAATGTCAGTTGCTCTACGAATCGCATCAACTAAAGACTCTCTACATCCGTATTTATTGTCAAATTTAGATTTAGTAACAGAATCGTTAATGTTTATAGCGGGCATTGGTAAAGTTCCTTTTTTCACACGGTCGTGTAAACGAAGAACACCAGTGGTAGTTTCTTCAGATATTCCTTTAATAGCAGCTGCTAACTCTGGGTATTTATCCAATACCATGTTAGTTAAATCGCCACCATCATCTAAAATCATATTTAATGGCTCTTGGTTTTCGCCAAAAAATAAAGTTTGTTCAATACACCAATCAAATTCTTCTTCGTTTAGGCCTTTCCAAGCATAAACAGCAATTCCTGCTGCTGCAATAGCTGCTGCTGCATGGTCTTGGGTAGAGAATATGTTACAAGAAGACCAAGTAACTTCTGCACCAAGTGCTACTAAAGTTTCGATTAAAACTGCAGTTTGGATAGTCATGTGTAAACATCCTGCAATTCTTGAGCCTGCTAAAGGTTTGCTTGCGCCAAACTCTTCTCTAAGAGCCATTAAGCCAGGCATTTCTGCTTCGGCTAATCCAATTTCTTTTCTTCCCCACTCTGCTAGGGTAATGTCCTTAACCTTGTAAGGTACGTAAGTTGTCTCTACTGATGACATAGTTATTTATTTAGTGAATTGCAAAGGTAAGGAATAGGGGTGTGATTGTCAAATTGTTGAAGTAAAGGAAATGTTAAGAATTAGTATGATATAAAAAAGAATTATTTAGATAAAACATATTTATTGAAATTCAAGATGGATATTAAAGATTTAGGAATCGCAGCAATAGGTTCAATTATTGGTTTTATAGTAAGAGAGTTAATTAATGTTTACCATAAAAAAGTCGAGTTTGAAAGAAACTTGATGAACTTGACTTACAAAAGAAAATTAGAAGTTGCTGAAAAGGCGGTCTCTTATTTTTTTAATTTAAGAGAAAGTATTTCAAGTATGAAGTTGTCTTATAAAATAATCTCAGAACATTTTGCAAATGAAACAGATCTCGCTTTAAGTATTGATTATGTTCACAACATAGTAAAAAAACATCAAAATATAATTCAAAAATTACAAGATGAAAATTATAATATTTTTTCATTGTACTTATACTTTGACATAGGAAACGACAATAAGTGGAATGATGATGATAATCAAAAATTAATTATATCTGGCTCGAAATTAGCTTACAATACCGAGATATTGAATACCTTGACCTTAGAGTATGACAAATATGATAAACTTAAAAATGAAGAAGAGATGGAATGAATCTATAGTTTAATAGATGAAGTTATAATTGAACACAAACAAATTTTACATAGACACACCATAATTCTTGAAAAAACCCAAAGTTTCTATGAAGTAGCAATCAAAAAAATTAAGCAAACAATAAAAATATATTAGGCTGAAACTTATTATTTATGACATCCTATTGATACACACCTTTGCCAACCAAAACTTAAAAGGTTAATTTTGTATCAGATTAAAAATCTAAAATTGTTTTATCGTAAATTTTAAATACAAAAACATGTATCCAGAATATTTAGTTGCCCCTATGCGTACAGATTTAACTAGCGTAGGTTTTGAAGAATTAAAAAGTGCCGATGAAGTTGCTAACGCTATCAATAGCGAAGGAACAACTTTCGTTGTTGTAAATTCGGTTTGTGGTTGTGCAGCAGCAAATGCTCGTCCGGCAGCAAAATTAGCAGTACAAGAAGGTAAAAAGCCTAATAAAATTGTAACTGTTTTTGCAGGAATGGAAAAAGAAGCAGTAGACGCAGCAAGAAATCACATGTTGCCATACCCTCCATCATCACCATCTATGGCTTTATTTAAAGACGGAAAGTTAGTACATATCATAGAACGTCACCAAATAGAAGGTCGCCCGGCACAAATGATTGCTGATAATTTAATAGGTGCTTTTGACCAATTTTGTTAATAAAGCATAAATTTAAAAAAACATTAAAACCGATTTGGGAATTATCCTGAATCGGTTTTTTTATTTGGGCGTTTCCCCAATGAAAAATCAGGGTCGCGTTTTGCAGGGCTTCGTTGCACTACGGTTTTTTTGCCAAAGAAAAATTGACAAAAAGAACAAACCCTTTTACCCGCTAACGCAAACAAAGCCAAAAATTAGTATCATTAACTTAAAAAAAAGTCAATTCATTTTTAATCTCCAATTAATTGCGGTATAAAATTTGTTTATAAGCTTATGTTAAATAAAAAGTGATGAAAAAAATAATATACTTAACTCTAATTGCAGGTTGTTTATCTGTAATCAGTAGCTGTGCAATAAATCCAGTAACAGGCAAAAAGCAAATTGTATTAATGAGCGAAGAGCAAGAAATACAAATGGGTAAAGAAGCCGATCCGCAAATTATTGCAGAATATGGACTGTATGAAAGTCAAGAACTGCAAAAATTCATTAATAATAAAGGAAAACAGATGGCAGCTATTTCTCATCGTCCAAATTTGGAGTTTAACTTTAGAGTTGTAGATAGCGAAGTAGTAAATGCCTTTGCAGTTCCAGGTGGATATGTTTATTTTACACGTGGTATTATGGCTAATTTTAATAACGAAGCCGAGTTTGCCGGAGTGTTAGGACATGAAATAGGACACATCACTGCCAGACATACCGTTGCCCAACAGGCAAAATCTACACTGGGGCAAGTAGGGTTATTAGCAGGAATGATCATATCACCCACACTTGCAAGATTTGGACAAGAAGCTTCGCAAGGGTTAGGCTTATTGTTTTTAAAATTTGGTAGAGATTCAGAAAGACAATCAGACGAGTTAGGTGTAGAATACTCGACCAAAATAAATTATGATGCCAATGAAATGGCTAACTTTTTTGGAACGTTAGAAAGATTATCGGCCAATAACGATAATCAACTTCCAGATTTCCTGTCTACCCATCCAAATCCATCAGACCGTAAAGCAACCGTTAGAAATTTAGCAACAGAATGGAAGCAAAAGGAAAATCTAACAAATGGGTTAGTAAATAGGAATAGCTATCTAAAAATGATAGATGGGTTAATTTATGGAGCAGATCCTAAACAAGGTTTTGTAGAAAATAATATGTTTTATCATCCGGTACTTAAATTCCAATTACCAGTACCAGTAAGATGGAAACATAATAATAGCCCACAATCTTTCCAAATGTCTTCTGCCAATGGTAGAGCCATAATCATATTAAGTTTAGCTCTTGGGAAAACATTACAAGAAGCAGCAAGCACTACCATTCAAAAATATGGGTTAACGGTTGTACAAAGTGCTGAAAAAACTATAAATGGGATGAATGTTTTGCAAGTAATTGCAGACCAACCAGAAAATGCGCAACAACAAGCACCAGCGTTAAGAACAATTTCTCATTTTATATCTTACGGTAATTTAATTTATCACATTATAGGAGTAAGCTCTTTAGCAGATTTTAATAATAATAGTAATTTGTTTAGTAATACTTTATCAGGCTTTACACAATTAACAAATCAAGAAATTATTAATAGAAAGCCAGATAGAATCAAAATTATCACGGCGTCGCAAAACACAAACCTAAGAGAAATATTAAATATTAGGAATGAACGTGACAATAAAAAGCAAAACGAAATTGCAATTTTAAATGGCATGACTTTAACTGAAAGTGTTCCAAAAGGAATGATGGTTAAGGTAATTTCTCAATAGATAGTTTAAGAAAAGAATTAGCATTAATTTTTAATTGATGTTAATCTTTTTCTTGTATTAAAGGTAAATTTGCGTTAACGATTGTCCAAAAGACTCTTCAAAGGAGTCCTTTGAACCTTCGGAGAAGCGATATCCTTTTTACCTTTTTTGGAGAGGTAAAAAGATTTAGCGAAAAAGCGTGATACTCCGAAAGCCATCGGGACGCCCAAAAAATCTTTTTTAATAGGGATTAATTTTCTAATTCGAGTTTCTATTTCAGTTTTGCTATCACTTTAAATTTCTCAAAAACTTTAGCGTTGTGTGGGGCATCTTTCAATTCTTCTGTTAAATCTTGCCCAGCCCAATGTTCGTAATGTTTGCCATTTCGCCATAATCTACTCTCCGTAACATCATATATTAAACCCAAGTAAGCCACCCAAATTTGTGGTTTATCTTGTCCGTTTCTTAAAGCTAATTGCGATTTAGAATATTCTGGAAGGTTATCCATTCACTACTTTTTTGTTTCTAAAGTACTCAAAAAACAATAGGTTAAGTAAAATTAAAGACATGGAGTAAAAGTGGTCTTCAAAAGGAATGGTACCCACTCTAAAATTCATGTTTTCGGCATTATTATACATCACAATAGGTATGGCCGTTAAGATGCCGTTTATAATATAAAACGGAATTAAAGAAACCGCATAAGCAATATAAAATTTGCCCATATTTAGTTTGGGTTTTTTAAATATAGTGTAAAGTAGGATTACCGCTAAAGTTACGAAGTTGATCAGGCTGTATAATCTGTCGGAATAAAATGCACCTAAAACTAGACTTAGTATAATTAATACCGCTGTTATGATTTGATATAATCGTTTTGGGATGTTGTAATTAAAATAGCAGATTAAACACTCGTAAATAAATATACAGGCAAACGGAACCGTTATGAAAAACAGAATCTCCTCTAAGGGAAGTTCAAAAAAGGTTATACCTAAAATATAATCTTGGTTAAAAGACCAAACATTATTGATGGTAAATAAATAATCCCATAATAAGTAAAGTAAGCCGCTTACAACTAAGCCAGGGAAAATGTATTTCCACTTAGAAAAAAAGGATACTTTCTGATCAAAAGAAAGAACTATAGGGAAGAAAACTGTAGCGATATTTATGAGTAAGTAGTAATACTTAGTATCCATTTATTATAATACTCTTTTAAGTACCTCAATTTCTTGAGGAGTACATTTTTTACTATCCACCATAAAACCTATCATATCTTTAAGTATTTTCTTCTCGATATCTAAGTTTACGGGTTCGGTTGTTTTAATAATGTTAACGATTTTGTTTTTATCGGTCATTAAATTTTTACTGTAGCCTAAAAAAGAAGGTACGTAATATTGTAAGCTAAAACGTAAAAACCTAACCTCTAAGTTATTTGGGTCTTTTGTTACGGCGTTGTTGATCATATCAAACCCTTTGCCTAAATAGCTCATTTTGTTTACGGGGTTCCAAGTATGTTTAGCCATTATAGCCTGTACGGAGCCCAGATAAGCCATTTCTAAGGAGCTAGGGTTTTTAATTTTTTCTAATTGTGCACAAAGTTTATTGGCTTTTTCGCTACTTTCTATTGCAGCAATATAATCTCTTCTAACTTGATCCATGTTATTGGCTTTTAACGTAAAGGGAAGTAAAAAGGCAAAAGTGATAGCAATTATAATATTTTTCATGTTTTTGTATTTACAGTATAAACGAAGAAAAATTAAACATAGTTTAATTTATTTTTAATCATTGCTTGTGCCATTAATACCACTTTTTTTGAGTCTGATACTCTTATTCTTTCTTTAGCAATGGTATTAGCTGGAGTGTTTTTTATTTTTTTAAATAATTCTAAGTAATACACAAAAGCAATATACACGCCAAGTTTTGCGCCATCGGGTAAATTTTTAATTCCTTCATAAGCATTATCAAAATCTAATTTGATATCGTCCTCAATTAATGACTTATCATCCTCGGTAAATTTTTCAAAATTTACTTTTGGAAAGTAGGTTCTTCCACGTTCGTCGTAATCTGATTTTATATCTCTTAAAAAGTTTATTTTCTGAAACGCAGAACCTAAACTTCTAGCGCCGGGCAACAAAAAATCATATTGTTTAGCATCTCTGTTACAAAAAATTCTTAGGCACATTAAACCTACCACTTCTGCCGAGCCATAAATGTATTCTTTGTAGCTGTCATCCGTGTAGCTGGTTTTATCTAAATCCATTTCCATAGATTTTAGAAAGGCATCTATCAAAGGAAATTCAATATCGTAACGATTAACTACTTCTTGAAAAGCATGTAAAACTGGATTTAAGCTAACTTTTTGTTCAATTGCCTCCACCGTGTCTTCTCTAAACTTTTTGATAAGGTAATTTTTGTCTTTATCATGAAAAGTATCTACAATTTCATCAGCAAATCTTACAAAACCATAAATTGCATAAATAGGAAATTGCAAATCTTTATGGAATGCTTTAATGCCTAAACTAAAGGAAGTGCTGTAGTTATTGGTTATAATTTTACTGCAATCGAAACAAGTTTTGCTATAAAGATTCATAATTACTTTAAGGAATTTTCCAAAATTACATTATTGAAAGCATTTTGTTTTGCTTTGGCTCAAACAAAATATCTATTTTTATGATTTTTACAACATGCAACAGAATAAAAGCATTCACATAATTGGTTCAGGTTTCTCTGGTTTAGCAGCTGCGGCATTATTAGCTAAGCAAGGTTTTGATGTTACCGTTTTAGAAAAAAACGACCAAGTTGGTGGTAGAGCAAGACTTTGGGAACAGGATGGTTTTACTTTTGACATGGGGCCCAGCTGGTACTGGATGCCAGATGTTTTTGAAAATTATTTCGCTTTGTTTGGTAAAAAGGTGTCCGATTTTTACGATTTAAAAAGATTAGATCCAGGTTATAGAGTTTATTTTGGACAAGATTATTTTATAAATATACCTGCTAATATGGAGCAGCTTGAAGCTATTTTCGAGAACATTGAAGCGGGTAGCGCCGAAGGTTTACGGGCTTTTATGAAACAAGCAGCCTACAAATATAAAGTTGCTATGGGCGATTATGTTTTTAGGCCATCGCACCATATCACCGAGTTTATTGATTTAAAGTTGATGATAGAAAGTTTACGCATACAAATGCTTAAGCCAATGAGCAAGCATGTACGTAAATATTTTAAAAATCCTAAACTGATCCAGCTTTTAGAGTTTCCTGTTTTATTTTTAGGTGCTACCGCTCAAAAAATACCAGCAATGTACAGCCTCATGAATTTTGCAGATTTATCTTTAGGTACTTGGTACCCAATAGGAGGGATGTATGAAATTGTTAGAGCAATGCAAAAAATCGCTCTAGAACAAGGCGTGAAATTTGAATTAAATGCAGAGGTAACCAAAATCAATATTGATAACGGTATAGTAGAAAATTTAGAAGTAAATGGTAAGAATATCCAAACAGATTTTGTGGTAGCTTCTGGCGATTATCATTTTATTGAACAGAATTTAATTGCCAAAGAATATAGAAATTACGATGAAAATTATTGGCAGAAAAGGGTAATGTCTCCTTCCTCATTACTTTTTTATATTGGTTTAGATAAAAAAGTGGAAGGGATAGAACATCATAATTTATTTTTTGATGAGGATTTGGACTTGCATGCTCAAGAAATTTACACCAATCCTAAGTGGCCTACAAAACCACTATTTTACGTTTCTTGTGTTTCTAAAACAGATTTATCTTCTGCACCAGAAGGAAAAGAAAATTTATTCTTTTTAGTTCCGCTAGCCGCAGGCTTAACAGATAGTGAAGAGATGCGAGAAAAATACTATCATATAATGATGGATAGGTTTGAACGCATTACTGGTCAGAAAATAAGAGGATATGAATTAGTGAAACGAAGCTACGCCATGCAAGATTTTGAAAAAGACTACCATTCTTTTAAAGGGAATGCCTACGGCTTAGCAAATGTGCTTAGCCAAACAGCATTTTTTAAACCAGCTATGCGAGCTAAAAAAATAAAGAATTTACTATTTACAGGTCAATTAACGGTACCCGGTCCTGGAGTTCCTCCATCAATCATTTCTGGACAAGTAGTGGCTAAAGAAGTAGCGAAAATTATTAATAAGTAATGTTTTTTTGATTTATAGTTAATTTTAAATATTTTGGGTTAACCAATTAACCAAAATATAATGAAAACTCTAAAGATTGTTATTACAATAATAATTGTTATTGCATTATTTATAGCTATTGGTAGTTTTTTTTACCAGAAACCTCCAGAGTAGAACGCACTATAAATGTAGGAGTAAAGGATACTATTGCTTACAAATACATCAAAGATTTTTCTAAATTTGATGAGTGGAACCTATGGAATGACTTAGACCTAGAAGGAAAAACATACTTAGAAGGTGATGTGTGAGATGTTGGCTCTTTATATGGTTGGAAAGGCGATAAAGTTGGGTCAGGAAATATGAAAATTATTTCTTTAGAGCCACATAATAGAATACATCAAAAATTGACTTTTATTGAACCTTGGACAAGTGAAGCTGATAATGATTTTGCTATTGAGTCGCTTGGTGATTCTACTAAAGTTACTTGGATTTATGATGGTAAAAATAATGGCATCATAGAAAAATGGATGGTTTTAACTATAGAAGGCTTTATTGGTGAAGACTACGAGAAAGACTTAGCTAAACTTAAAACTAATTTAGAAAAATAAAAAAGCCCCAAGATTATCTTAGAGCTTCCTATTGTATATATATGGGAAATTTTTTCTTTATGCAGCAATTAGCCCTTTCGATATTGCATTGGTTTTTTTATCGTAAACTTTTAAATCCTTCTTTAATAATTTTCTGGCAACGTGAATTCTCGTTTTTACAGTTCCAATTGGAATTTCAAGATGCTCTGCTATCTCGTGGTATTTATAACCTTCAAAATACATGGTAAATGGGATATAATATTCTTCCTGAAGACTTGCTAATGCAGATTTAATATCATCCATTACAAATTTTTGCTCGCCTCCGTTTAGAGTTGCGCTGAAAGATAATTGTGAAGATGAAATTTCGTCAGTTTTGGTAACAAATGAACTAATCTTTACAAATCTACGGTAGTTATTAATGAAGGTATTCTTCATGATGGTATATAACCATCCTTTCAAATTTGTCCCTTCTTTAAATTTATTATAATATGTAATTGCTTTTAACAAAGTGTCTTGTACAAGATCGTTTGCATCGTCAGAATCGTGTGTGAAACGTAAAGCATAAATTTTCAAAGAGCTTGCTTGACGTAGTACTAAAGTATTAAATTCTATTTTAGTCATTTTGTTTAACTTTTATGTTGAATAACTTAAACAAATGTAATTACTAGATTTAAAGAATCCAAATTTTGTTTAAGTCTTTTTTCAATTACTTAAACAAAAAATGCTCCAAACTATTTTTTTACATTTTAAGTAGGGAAATTGTTACAATACTTTCTTTTCGGTTATATAATATTAACCTCACGCTCTAATTTTAAATCAAATTTTTGTTTAACCGATTGTATAATCTGTTCTGATAACCGATACACTTCTTCACCAGTAGCGCCGCCATGGTTTACTAAAACCAAAGCTTGATTTTTCCATGTTCCAGTATTACCTACTACTTTGCCCTTCCATCCACATTGCTCTATTAACCAGCCGGCAGCTAATTTAATGCCGTCTTTTACTATAAAGTGAACGATGTTTGGGAACTTTTGATGCACATTTTCAAATGTTGAATTTGAAATTACTGGGTTTTTGAAAAACGACCCAGCGTTACCAATAGTAGAAGGATCTGGTAGTTTAGAAACACGAATGGCTGATACTAGTTTAGAAATATCTTTTATAGTAGGGTTTGTAATTTCTCGTTTTTCTAATTCATCCGTTATGGCGCCATAATTCAAGTGTAAGCGCACTATAGTAGAAAGCTTAAACTTTACAGATGTAATAATGTATTTACCTTTTAATGTTTGTTTAAAGATGCTTTCGCGATAATCAAACTTACATTCGTTACTATTGAATGTTTTAAATGTATTGGATGAAATTTCAAAAGCTTCACAACTTTCAAATATATCTTTTAACTCCACGCCATAAGCACCAATATTTTGCACTGGTGATGCACCTACAGAGCCAGGGATTAAACTTAGATTCTCCATGCCAGCGAAATCCCAATCTACACAGTAATTCACCAAGTTGTTCCACCCTTCACCAGCACCGCTCTCTACAACTACCTCCTCATGATTAATTCTGTGTTCTATTCCTCTGATATTTATTTTAATAACTATTCCTTCAAAATTTTGGGTAAAAAGCATGTTGCTTCCTCCACCCAATATCAATCTTTTGGTTTCGTCATGCCATTTTGGATCTTTAAATAACTCTATCAATTCTTCTTTATAATTAATCTCTACAAAGTATTTTGCATAAGCTTCTATACCGAAAGTGTTGAAATTTTTTAAAGAAATATTTTCGTGTATTTGAAGCATGATTTTTTTAATGAAACAACGATTGACTTTAGAAGAAATTAATAATTATAATAGTACGATAATTATTTTAATTAAATAGAATTTTGCGTTAACGATAGAAGCGGATACCGGCTTGTGAATAAGGCCTAGGCAGTATGAGCGGATAGCGTGTTGAAACGCCATAATTTTTATATTAACTATCTTTTAAAATACTTTTTGCTGGCTAATAATAAGCCAAATTCTTCTGAGCCCTCTTTTTCTGTTGATTTATGATGAATTTTATGTGCTCTTCTGATGCCTTTTAAGTATTTATTTTCTGATTTAAAGGCTTTCAATCGGTTGTGGATAAACCAATCATGAAAGATAAAGTAGATGGTTCCGTAAATGGAAATTCCAGCACCTATCCAAAATTTATAATCTAAAGTCTCATGTCCACTCCAAATTAAAAACAAAGCAAGTGTTGCAAAACCAAAGCTGAAAATATCATTCCACTCGAAAAAACCATGCCTTTGTTGATGGTGTGATTTATGTATAAACCACAACGGACCATGAAACAAAAACTTATGAATAGCCCAAGAAATTGCTTCCATACCGAGCAAAGTGGCTAAAATGATGAATATGTTGGTTATGATTTGCATGGTTTATAAAATCCGAGGTCGGAAGTCGAATGCCCGAAGTCTGTGAACCTCGGTATTCGAACATCCAACATTAAAACCTATATATGTATTGCTCTATTTGCAGTTGCCGCTAAAGCAGCTTCTTTAAAGCATTCTGTAAAAGTTGGGTGAGCATGGCTAATTCTACCAATATCCTCGGCGCTAGCTCTAAATTCCATGGCTACAACAGCTTCGGCAATCATGTCAGCAGTACGCGGACCAATCATGTGAACGCCTAAAATTTCGTCGGTTTCGGCATCGGCTAAAACTTTTACTAAACCGTCGGTATCCATACTTGCTCTTGCTCTTCCGCTTGCTTTAAATGGAAATGCACCCATTTTATATTTTTTACCACTTTCTTTCAATTGCTCTTCGGTATATCCTACAGATGCAACTTCTGGCCAAGTGTAAACCACACCTGGTATTAAATTATAATTCATATGTGGCTTTTGTCCGGCAATAACTTCTGCAACAAAAGTACCTTCTTCCTCTGCTTTGTGGGCTAACATGGCACCTTTAATTACATCGCCAATGGCATAAATTCCTTTTACAGAAGTTTCTAGGTGTTCATCTACAGTAACTTTCTTACCTCTTTCCTCAACAGTAATACCAATATTTTCTAATCCTAAACCTTCGGTATACGCGGTGCGTCCTACAGCAACTAAGCAATAATCACCTTCTAAAATAACTTTTTCTCCTTTAGTAGAATCTGCAGTAACGGTAACTTTTTTGCCTTTAACTTCTGCGCCGGTTACTTTATGGTTTAGTAAAAATTTCACACCCAATTTCGCAAGAGATTTTTGCAATTCTTTACCCATGGTACTATCCATTGTAGGAATGATGGAACTTGCATATTCTACTACAGTAACTGCTGACCCTAAACGAGCATAAACAGAACCTAATTCTAAACCAATGACTCCGCCACCAATTAAGATGAGGTGTTTTGGAACTTCAGTCATATTTAAAGCTTCGGTAGAGGTAATAATTCGCTTTCCGTCAGCTTTCAAGAAAGGTAGTACAGTAGGTTTAGACCCTGTGGCAATAATTACATTTTTACCAGTAATCTCTTGCTCGCCACCTTTAGTTAAAGCAATTTTAACCGTGTTTTTATCTTTAAATGAGCCTAAACCCTCGTAGGTATCAACTTTATTTTTCTTCATTAAAAAAGTAATGCCGGCAGTAGTTTCAGATACAACTTTATCTTTACGAGCATTCATTTGTTTTAAATTAACCTTTACTTCTTTCACATCTATACCGTGTTCTGTAAAAGTATGAGTTGCGTTGTGGTAATGCTCGCTAGAATCTAGTAAAGCTTTAGAAGGGATACAGCCTACATTTAAACAAGTACCGCCAAAAGTGGCGTATTTCTCAATCATTGCGGTTTTGAAACCTAATTGAGCACATCTAATTGCGGCCACATATCCACCAGGGCCAGATCCTATAACGATAACGTCGTATTGCATTTTACTTCTTTTTGTTTCCGCTAAATTAAGCAATCTATTTTGTGGATAGAAAGGATGTTTTTAATTTAATTGTTAGTTTTTCAAATGAGGTAAAAATAATTTGGTTTTGGGAGCCGAATCCCGCTCTTCATTCATACGCCTTCAAGGCATTAGGCTCTTGGCTGGTAACCCTGCCTGTTCCGTTCAGGCGGGCATTTTAATCGGGGCTAAAAACTTAAGTAGTACTTTAAAAGGAGGGTTGCGTTTATTTTTTGGTTTTAAAATATCACTCCGAACTTATTTGTGGCTAAGATATTCTGAAATAATTCTTTACATAAGAAAATAGTTATATTTGGTTCACGCTAAAATTTATAAAATGGATGCTACACTAGAAAAAAAAACTTGCCAAAATGGTATTAGCAACTGAAAACCCAGCTATTATCAAGTCTATTCAACAAATTTTTAAATCTGAGTTAGAAAATGATTTTTGGAATGAATTAAGTGATTCTCAAAAAAATGAAATTGATGAAGCATTAATTGAAATTGAAAACGGTGTAGTTGTTAATTATACGGAATTTATAAGCAAGCATAAAATTGATTAGAGAAGTAGTAATCTCTAATAGTGCTGAAAAGAAATTAATCAAATTATTCGACTATTTGGTAGCGAATTGGTCCAAAAAAGTGAAAGAAAATTTCATTACTAAGCTTGATAAAAGAATTTCTATCATCAAAGTCCAGCCATAATCTTTTCCAGCTTCAATGGTGAGACCTCAAGTTTATAAATGTGTTATTTCTAGGCAGACAACTTTATACTACAAGTTTGACAAGGATAAAATTTATATCATTACCATCTTTGATACCAGATAAAAGCCTAAGAAAATTAAAAAAGAAATTAAAAAAATAAACTAATTCATTTTCTTGAAAAATTCTAAAACTGCTATTATCACAGGAATCGTTTTCATTATAGCGGGCATTAATCATTTTATAATACCAAATTTTTACATGGAAATAATGCCTCCATATTTGCCGTATCCTTTAATGTTAATTTATTTAAGTGGCGTAGCCGAGGTAATTTGTGGGGTTTTATTAATAATATCTAAAACCAGAAAAATTGGAGCTTGGCTTACTATAGCTTTATTAATTGCTATTTTTCCTGCTAATATTCAGATGAGTATTGATGAGTTTGCCAATAAAGGGATTTTATTTTACGCTTCTGTTATTAGATTGCCTTTGCAGTTTTTATTAATTTATTGGGTTTATAGGTTTACTAAAGAAATTAAATCCAAAAGTAAAGAAAAATAGACCATCATCGCTCTAATAACTAAGCAGTGGTTTTCTAAACAAAATTTAGAATCTCAGATTGATTTGCAGTAATGAAAAAGCTCTTTATTGGCCTAAGACATCATGCTCACAAAATCATCAAACAAATACCTAGAATCATGCGGACCTGGAGAAGATTCTGGGTGATATTGTACAGAAAATGCTTTCTTACCTTTCACTCTAATACCTTCTATAGATTTATCATTTAGGTTTATATGGGTAATTTCTACTTTGTCCGATGCCCTAATTTCATCGGCAATTACACCAAAACCATGGTTTTGAGAAGTTACTTCACAGTGATCCTTAATAATATTTTTAACTGGGTGGTTTAAACCACGGTGTCCGTTAAACATTTTTAACGTACCTACACCATTAGCTTGAGCCAATAATTGGTGACCCAAACAAATGCCAAATAATGGTTTATCCTCAGCTAATATTTCTTTTACGGTATCAATAGCGTAAGGCATTGCGGCAGGATCGCCAGGGCCATTTGAAATGAAATAACCATTAGGCTTCCATTTTTCCATTTCTGTATAAGATGTTTTTGCTGGGAAAACCTTGGCGTAAACGTTTCTTTCGGTAAAGTTTCTTAATATATTTTTCTTAACGCCTAAATCTAAAACTGCTACTTTGATTGGGGCATTTTCGTCACCTACAAAATAAGGTTCTTTAGTACTTACTTGAGATGAAAGCTCTAAACCATCCATTGATGGAACTTCGGCTAATTTTCTCTTTAATTCTTCTAAATCTAAAATCTCTGAAGAAATAATGGCATTCATAGCACCTTTATCTCTAATATGACGCACAATTTCTCTCGTGTCAACATCAGAAATACCTACAATATGCTCGTCTTGGAAATAATCTTGAATAGATTGACTGGATTGTTTTCTGCTAAACGGAATATTAAAATTCTTACAAACTAGTCCCGCAATTTTTATGCTTTCTGATTCTATTTCTTCTTCATTAATGCCATAATTACCAATGTGTGCATTGGTAGTCACCATAATCTGTCCAAAATAAGAAGGATCAGTAAATACCTCTTGGTAGCCTGTCATCCCGGTATTGAAGCAAATTTCGCCAGTGGTTGTTCCAATTTTGCCAGCGGCTTTACCATGGTAAACAGTTCCATCGGCTAATAAAAGTACAGCAGGTAGTTTTGTGTAATTTGCGTTCATGCTTGTGTTATGATTTTTGGGTTGATTAAAAAATAAAAGAAATAGTGAAGAGCTGTTAGAAATTTACTTTCCGTAAAAGGGGTAAACAAGATTGTTTGGTTGCTCATCTTGGGGTGTAAAAATAGAATTTTTTAATCAAAATAAACTATCTAATCACAGAAAAAACAATCATTTTTTTAACTTTACCATATTCTAATTTTAAACCGCAACAAATGTCTGTTCACAAAGAGATCAAAAGAATTACCACTCACATTTTACAAGAAATGAAAAATCGTGGCGAGAAAATCGCTATGCTTACCGCCTACGATTATTCAATGGCTAAAGTGGTAGATAGTGGTGGGGTAGATGTGATTTTAGTCGGCGACTCAGCTTCTATGGTAATGGCAGGTCATGAAACTACTTTGCCAATTACTTTAGATCAGATGATTTATCACGCCGCATCTGTAATAAGAGGCACTTCTAGAGCTTTGGTGGTGGTTGATTTACCTTTTGGGTCGTACCAAGGAAACTCTAAAGAGGCTTTAAATTCGGCTATCCGAATCATGAAAGAATCTGGAGCACATGCAGTAAAATTAGAAGGTGGATTAGAAATAGCCGAATCGGTAGAGCGTATTGTTGCCGCTGGCATCCCAGTTATGGGTCATTTAGGTTTAACGCCTCAGTCGATTTATAAATTTGGAACTTATACCGTAAGAGCTAAAGAAGAAGCTGAAGCTGAAAAATTGAAATCAGATATATTACGCCTACAAGATGCTGGATGCTTTTCTGTTGTTTTGGAAAAAATCCCTGCCTCATTAGCGAAAATAGTCAGCGAAAGCGTAATAATCCCTACCATTGGAATAGGTGCTGGTCCGCATTGCGATGGCCAAGTTTTAGTAGTTAACGACATGATTGGTCTAACCAAAGGTTTCACACCTCGCTTTTTACGTCAGTATTTGAATTTATTTGATGAGATTAACGGAGCGGTAGAATCTTATATCAAAGATGTTAAAAGCGGGGATTTCCCTAATAATAAGGAACAATATTAGTTTTTAATTCAATATGTCTCACATCTCAATACTCATATCTAATAGAAAATGGCAGACGAGTTTTACAAAATAACTGATCAAGATATTCTTTTTGAAGACAATCACTTAATTGCTGTTTACAAAAAAGCAGGATGGATTGTACAGGTAGACGATACTGGCGACCCTTCTTTAGATGAGATGGTGAAAACCTACATTGCAGAAAAATACAAGAAACCTAATGGCGCATTTTTGGGAGTTGTGCATCGTTTAGATCGACCAGTTAGTGGGGTTATTTTATTTGCGAAAACCTCTAAAGCCTTAGACCGTATTAATAAAATGTTTAAGGAACGCGATATGCACAAAACTTATTGGGCTGTGGTGCGCCAAAAACCGAGTGCTATGGAAGGTAATTTGGTTCATTTTTTAGTAAAAAATCCTAAGAAAAACATTACTACTCCTTACCATACAGAGATTAAAGGAAGCCAAAGAGCCGAGTTAAATTTCAAAGTTTTAGGTTATCAAAACGAATATTATTTAATAGAAGTTGATCCAATTACTGGTCGTCCACACCAAATTAGAGTGCAACTTTCTACATTGGGAAGCCCAATTGTAGGAGATAATAAATATGGATATCCACGTGGCAGCCGTAAAAAAAGTATTGCTTTACATGCTTTACGTTTACAATTTATTCACCCTGTAAAGAAAGAAAAAGTAGAGATTTTTGCCCCGTTACCAAGAGATGGTTTTTGGGAGAAATTTGATAATTTTTTGAGTTAGGTTTATGAGTTTGGTATAAAAATGAAAATCTACATGTTGATGGGTTTTGTTTTTTGCCACAGATGCACAGATTAAAATTGATTTATTTAAGCCAATTCTAGATTTAAAGAATATTCTAATGTATTACTATCATCTGGAATACGTTCCCCTCTTTCTTTTAACTCTTCTACATACAATTCAATAGCCTCTTTTACCATCTCAAGTGCTTCATCAATGTTATCACCTTGTGTAATGCACCCAGGTAATGCGGGAACAGTAGCCATATAACCACCTTCTTCCTCTTTGTTTAAATGAATTTTAAAAGTGTACATATTAACGAAGTTTTAATAAATATTTATTAAGCCAATAATTATCAATAAAGATAATCAAAAAACTAATCCAATTTCTCTAATTCTACTCTTACAAAATCCATCAATTCTTTAATATAAGCTGCGCTAAAATCAAATTTTATTCCTGCTGTTTCGTAAATGGTTTTCATGTCTTTGGTATAACCCAATTTTAAAGCAGCAATATAGTTTTCTAAACCTTTTTGTGGATTTTCTTTGTAGTTTTTCCAAACTGCAATAGCTCCTAATTGTGCAATAGCATATTCTATGTAATAAAATGGAACCTCAAAAATGTGTAATTGCTTTTGCCACAGGTTTTCTAATGCTTCTTGATGCTCGCTCCAATCCACAAAATTAGCTCCAAAGCGGTTAAAGATTGTTGCAAACTCTGCAGTTCTTTCCTCTGATGTATGTTCTGGATTTGTATAAATCCAATGCTGAAAAGAATCTACCACGGCAACCCAAGGTAAAGTTTTCAAAACATCACGTAATTGGTAGCGTTTGGCTCTTTTTAAATCTTCTTCGTTACTAAAAAACTCATCCCAATGATCCATAGAGATTAATTCCATGCTCATGGATGCCAATTCGGCAACTTCGGATGGGCAATGTTTAAAATCATTCAGTTCTAAATTGGCAGTTAAAAAAGTGTGCACAGCATGTCCACCTTCGTGAACCATGGTGGTCAAATCTCTAAAAGAATTTGCAGAGTTCATGAAAATAAACGGTGCACCAGTTTCTGAAAGTGGATAATTATATCCTCCAGGAGCTTTGCCTTTTCTGCTTTCTACATCAAACAGGTTATTATCTCTCATGATTTCTAATCGAGAGCCTAAGAAACCATCTAATTTATTGAAGCATTTAATAGATTTTTCTATCAATTCGGCTCCGCTATTAAAAGGAATTAATGGAGCTTTCCCCGAGCTGTCTACCTCGGTATCCCAAGGTTTAAGTGTTTCTAAGCCTAATAAATTTCTTCTTTCTTCCGCTTGCGCTGATATTAAAGGAACTACTTCTTTCTCTATAGCATCATGAAAATCAAAACAATCTTGTGGGGTGTAATCAAATCGGCCTAGAGCCGCAAACATATAATCTCTAAAATTATCAAAATCAGCATTTTGAGCTACCTGATGGCGTAACGTTTTTAGCTTGTTAAATAGCCCGTCAAGCTTTTCTTTATCTTCTAATCTTCTGGCGGTAATGCTTTCCCAAGCTTCTTTTCTAGTGTCTCTATTTAAGTCCTTTAAAAAATTTGAGGCTTGTTCTAAGGTATATTCTTGTCCGTTTAACGTAACCGACATGGCACCAGTAATGCCTTGATATTTTTGTTGTTCTACCTGCAACTCGGTTTGTAGAGGGATATTTTTTTCTCTAAATAATTCTAAAGCTTTTTTTACTCCACGTAAGTAAATAAAATATTTTTCCTGATCTAAATCTTTTACAAAAGGAGAGTCGATTAATTTTTTGTTTAAATCGTTTCCAATAGGAGCAATTTTAGGCTCAATTTCCATAGCAAAATATTGGAACGACTGCACTAAATCTTCGTTTGCGGTATCGCAACTCATCTTAATATATCGCCAAGCAAAATCTTCTTCTAAAGCAGCTTCTATTTCGCTTTTATCTTTTAACCATTTTTCTAATTCGGTAACAGAATTTATTGCTCTTTTACTTAACTCTTGAAAAATAGGCTCTAAAGTTGCCCAGTCTATATTTAAGTCTTTTGGTAGGTAATTTCTTTTGGCTTTCTCTAAAATCATAATTGGGTGCGGTAATAAATATCAAATAAAAAACAAAGGGCAAATGCTACAGAAGCAATGCCATTGGTAGTCATAAACGCAAAGTTTACTTTGCTTAAATCGTTTGGCTTAACTAATAAATGCTGGTAAATGAGCATCGAAATAAAAATGAATAAACCCAAGTAATAAGGCCAAGCCAAAACGGTAAAAAATAAAGGCGCAATTACAAAAGCAGCTGCTAAAACATGTAAAAAATTACTAAGCATTAAAGCATTTTTCTTTCCTAAATAAGATGGAATAGAATGTAAGTTTTCTGCTCGGTCAAAATCCTCGTCTTGTAATGCATAAATAATATCAAATCCACTAACCCAGCATAAAACAGCTAAAGAAAACAAAATTGGCAGCAATGCAAATTCTCCGGTTACCACTAAATAAGCACCAATTGGAGCTAAAGACAATCCTAAACCTAATACTAAATGGCAAAGTGCGGTAAATCTCTTGGTTATGCTGTACCCTAAAATAACGATTAATGCTATTGGCGATAAATAAAAACACAAGCTATTGATAAACCAAGTTGCGCCAATAAAAAGTAAACAGTTAACAATGGTAAAAATTAAAGCATTTTTCGCTGGAATTCTACCTGCAGGGATGTCTCTAATTTTTGTACGTGGATTTTTAGCGTCAATATCTCGGTCTAAATAGCGGTTAAAAGCCATAGCAGCATTTCTTGCGAAAACCATACACAACACCATTAAAGCTAGCTTTAACCAAGAAAACTGATTATTGGTGGTGTTGATTGCCAAGAAAAAACCTATAAAGGCAAATGGCATGGCAAATATGGTATGCGAAAAGGTTACTAAAGAAAGATATTTTTTCATTTAAATTTTAACGCTAATCAAAAACTTTATAATCTTCTGGAGCTAAAAAGTTCTCATTGATTTCGTGAATCATCTTTAGAACAACTTCTTTACCCAATTGGTTTTCGGCAGAGGTTAAAATCATTTGAGGTACTTCTTCAAAAAATGCTGATAGCTCTTTTTTAAACGCAGCCATATTTTGCTGAGATTTTGGTGCTCCTTGCTTATCTGATTTGGTGAAAAGTAAAAAGAATGGAATTCCTTTTTCGCCTAAGGAACAGCAAAATTCAATATCGATTTTTTGAGGTTCTAAACGGCTATCAATCAACACAAAAACACATTGCAAACTTTCTCGTTTTTCTAAATAATGACGTATAAATTTAGCCCATTCTAAGCGATTACTTTTAGAACTTTTTGCATAACCGTAGCCAGGTAAATCTACAATGTACCAGCTTTTATTAATTAAAAAGTGATTTATTAATTGCGTTTTTCCGGGTTTTTGTGATGTTTTTGCTAAACCTTTAACGCTTACTAACATATTTATTAAGGAAGATTTACCTACGTTAGAACGCCCAATAAAGGCATATTCTGGTAAAAGCGGTGGTGGCAACTTACTTATTTTGGTATTGCTTATCGTAAACTCAGCCGATTTAATAATCATAATGCAAAGGTAAGGTTTTAGTTCATTAGTTGAATTAGTTGAAATAGTTTATTAGGCATTAGTTCATTAGTTAACATAGTTCATTAGTTGAACTAGTTCAATACCGATTACATCTTCTCACTAAACAAGTACCGATTACCTTGAACAAAAAATCCATTCATTAAAAGTCTAAATAAAAACTATATTTGGCATCTCATCACTGTCCGGGTGGCGAAATTGGTAGACGCACCAGCTTGAGGGGCTGGCGCCCTTAGGGTGTGGCAGTTCGAATCTGCTCTCGGACACAAATATTCCTTAACCCAAGCCCGTATTATTTTTAAACATTTTAATAGCTATGGCTAATAAAATAATTCCGAAGGCTTTTCTTAAAATATGTAAACCTGTAGGGCCAAAGAGTTTTTCTATTCTTAACGAATTTTTTAATACGATGTAAACGAAAATAAGGTTAATGACAATGCCTAAGAGGATGTTTATGGTTTCATATTCGGCTTTTAGAGACAATAAGGTGGTCATGGTGCCGGCGCCAGCAATTAGTGGAAAAGCTAGTGGAACGATAGAAACTGCTTCTGGTATTTCTTCCTTAAAAAAGTTGACGCCCAAAACCATTTCCATAGCGATAATGAATATTACGATAGAACCTGCAATGGCAAAAGACGAAATATCTAAACCAATAATATTTAATAAACCTTGCCCTAGGAATAAAAATGTAACCATTAAAACCATAGAAACTAGCGTAGCTTTTTCTGATTGAATATGTCCACCTGCTTTTTTTCTCAGCTCTATAATAATAGGAATAGAACCCATAATATCTATAATTGCAAACAGAATCATGGATACAGAGAGGATTTCTTTAAAATCTAAAAGCTTTTTCATTTTAAAATATTTGACGCGAAATTAAGTATTTGTTAGTTAATTAGCACATTTTTAGTGGAATAGAATTTTGTAGGCAAACTTATTGATTACTAAACATTAAGTTAAAATAGGGGAGTTATCTTTAGGTATAAAAGCTAAAAAAATGATATCATTTATTAAATCAGTTGTTAATAAAATCAAAGAATTTTTGTTTTTAAGCCAAATGAAATCTTTGTTTTCTCATTAATATTTTTCTTAAAGCGTATTTCCACGTATTTTGCGGCTCTACGTTAGTTATTAATGAGTGAAGATGTAATTCCTTTAAGTTCTTTAAACAAGAAAGATTTTGGTCCCGACTTTAAGTGGGGAGTTTCTGTTGCGGCCTATCAAATTGAAGGTGCTCATCAAAAAGATGGTAAAGGATTGTCTATTTGGGATGTTTTTACCAATACCAAAGGAAAAATTAAGGACAACCAAAACGGTAATGTTACTGCCGATTTTTACCATCGATACCAAGAAGATATAGACTTAATTAAACACCTCAATATTCCAAATTTTAGGTTTTCTATTTCATGGTCGCGTATTTTACCTAACGGAACTGGCCAAATTAACCAAGAAGGAATTAATTATTACAATAAAGTAATTGATTACTGTTTAGCACTTGGAATAGAACCTTGGGTTACGCTTTACCATTGGGATTTACCTCATGCTTTGCAATTAAAAGGAGGCTGGTGCAATAGGGAAGTGGTAAAATGGTTTGAAGAATTTGTAAATATTTGTGCCCTAAACTTTGGTGATAGGGTTAAAAACTGGATGGTGATGAACGAGCCAGTAGTTTTTACCGGAGCTGGTTATTTTTTGGGCTTGCATGCCCCAGGCAAAAAAGGAATTAAAAACTTTTTACCAGCCATCCATTATGTTACTTTATCTATTGTTGCTGGGGCTAAAATCTTAAGACAACTGGTTGATGGTGCAAATATTGGGGTTACATTTTCTTGTTCTCATTTAGAACCTCATCGTAATATACCACGCGATATTAAAGCTGTAAACAGAGTAAATGCCTTGTTAAACAGGCTATTTATAGAACCTATTTTGGGCTTGGGTTACCCCGATGTTGATTTGCCTATTTTAAAGGGAATTAAAAAATATACCAAGCCAGAGGATGCGGCCAATCTTTCATTCGATTTTGATTTTATTGGTATTCAGAATTATACCAGAGAGATTATTAAAAACTCGTGGCTAATACCTTATGTAAATGCTACTTTGGTTAAAGCAGAAAAAAGAAAGGTAAAATTGACTGAAATGAAATGGGAAGTTTATCCCAAGGCGATGTACCAAATGATTAAACAGTTTAACCAGTATCCTCAAATTAGAAAGTTACTTATTACAGAAAATGGAGCCGCTTTCGCTGATGAATTAGTTGATGGTAAAATAAAGGATGCAGACAGAACTCAATACATCCAAGATAATTTAAGACAAATTTTAAGAGCAAAAAAAGATGGATACCAAGTAGATGGATATTTTGTATGGACCTTAACAGATAATTTTGAATGGGCAGAAGGTTATCATCCACGTTTTGGTTTAATTCATATCAACTTTGAAACACAGGAAAGAATAATTAAAGATTCTGGACACTGGTATCAGCAATTTTTAGCTGAGGAATAATTTTAATTTATATCAAACTTAAAATTGCCAAATAATGGTCGTCATCGTCTTCAAAAACGACCTGCATTTTGTAACCACAGGCTTTAGCCACTTTTGCCATCAATTTAGCATCGGCGTAAAGCCAAGAAAACCACTCACCTTTATTTCCATTATACTCGTATTGGTAATCTACCTCGCCATAATAACTTCCCTCTTCTGGTGGTTCATCATCATATAAATAGGCAACATCAGAAGAATCAAAAATAATTTGTCCGTTTGGGTTTAATAGTTTTTTAGCGTGATTTAGAAAGGGCACTAGATTATCCTCGTATTGGCAAAACCCAATACCGTTCATCATTAATAAAAGCGTGTCAAATTTCTGATCTTCAAAGGTCATCACATCCCCGTTGATTATTTTTTCTACGCCACGTAATTTCATCACCTCACAAGCGCCAGCAGATAATTCTATGGCTGTAGCCTCAAAACCAAATTTTTGCAGCAACAAACAATGCCCACCTGTACCCGCACCAATATCTAAAATTTTGCCTTTGCAAAGGTTTAGAGCAAAAACTTCAATATCTGGCATGTATTCTTCTTTTCTGAAGAAAATTTCTACCGGCATATCCTCAGCAGGGCCGTAATGATTGTGTAGCAAAACCTGAATTTCGTGATTGCCAGCGAAATAATCTTTTAAGAAATTGCCGTAAATGTCTCTTATTATCAATTAATTGTCCTCTTTAAGCTTAATCAAATTGTCTAAAACCAAATCAATAATTTTACTTTTTTTGCTAATCATCCTATCAGCTAAAGAGATTAATTTTTTTATGTTTTTAGGGTCGGCAGCATCTAAACTTTCTTCCACACTTTGTAAATTATCTGGTTCTAAACGTAGATAATGATCAGGGATACCTAAAAAATTAAAAATCTGCTTCATATAAAAATGACTAGTTTCTGTAGATCCACTCATCATCATGTCTAACAAAGCCGGAACCACAAACAAAGCCTTTGTGTCTCGCAATTCGTCGCTGTCATAAGATTTTTTAGATGCCCCAGTACCCAAAGAAAGGATATAAATGTCATTAGGAATTAATTCCTCGGGCGATCTTTTAATTTCTACAAAGGCGCTCAGAGACGGGTTTGTTGCAAAAATACCTCCATCTAATAATGGATAACGTACACCTGCTAAAGAATAAATTTCTGCAATACTAAAATAAGTTGGTGCCGCAGAAGTTGCCCTACAAACATCACGCACATAGAAATCTCTACTATCACCTCTATTTTTTGCAACCAATTGCCTAAAGAAATGAGCTTTTCTCAGTTCTATATTATATGCCGTAATGATACATGGCTTTATTAATTCACTTAGTTTAACGTCTTCAAAGTAGTTTAATAAAATGCTTTCTAAGATCTTAGCATCATATTTTTCTGCTACCCAGCCAATATTTGCCAATATTTTCTTTAAGCCCTTATTTGAAAATATCTTACTTCCGTTTTCTATATATAAATTAAGTGCTTCTTTTGCCGAGAATCTAGGTTTTTGGGGATCATCTTTAGACGGACAGGTTAATAAACAGGTTAAAATTCCACCAGTACTTGTGCCAGCAAAAAAATCAAAATAGTGGGCTATATAAGCGTTAGGGTTACCAGTCCTAATTTTTAAGCGTTCTTCAATCTCTACCAAAACCATTCCTGGTATTATACCTTTTATACCTCCGCCATCAATAGACAAGATTGTTTTCATTTGAAAGGAGCTTTATGTTAAGGTTTAACTAAATAGCGACTAAAATAGCAAATAGAAAACTAATATCTTAATTTTTAAAATTTTGAGTTACCATTATGCCGTAAATACCACCATCCATAATACCTATTCCTACTTTTCCAAATTTTGGATTTAGGATGTTAGCCTTATGCCCTGGCGAATTCATTAAACCCATATGTGCAATTTCTACTGTTTGTGCTAAAGCCAAATTTTCGCCGGCAGTTATATAAGTAATCCCGTCGGCTTTAATTCTATCAAATGGTGATTTATCTTCTAAACTGATATGAGAAAAGTAACCTTTTTTAAACATATCATCAGAATGTGCTCTGGCTACTTTTCTTAATGGTATGTCTCTAGCAAGAGGTTTTAACCCTATCTTTTTACGTTCTTCATTAACCAAAACCAATAAGTGATTTTCTAACTTTTCGTTAGGAAAAGCATTTTCCACATTAAAATTTAGGTAAACAGTTGCGTCAGATTCTGGCTCTACAGTTAGTTTACTTATGCTCTGTTTTATTTGCTCGCTAAAATCTGGTGCAATCTGTTGGTCTAGTATTTCTATAGATTGTGATAAATAGTTTGTAAAATAACTATCGCGGGCATCCTGAGGTAAATTTGACCAAATAGGTAAAAACAAAAATATAATAGAAAATAATGCTGTTAAAAAGTATCCTTTTAAAAAGCTAGGGATTAATCCGCCCATTTGGTTAATCTTATGATTTTGGGTTTTAACAGTTACTTGGTTAATCAATTTAATGACAACCAAACCAAACATTAGGCGAAAAATAATTAAGGACAGAAAGAATGATAAGGGGAAAAGCCACCGTTCTTCTACTTTGGCAATGTGGTCATCTACAAAAGTTGCTAAATATTGGTAAAAATAAAAAGCTGCTAAAAAACTGGCAGCTAATGCAAAAATATCATATAAACCGAGTATAAAACCTCGTCTATAACCTTGATATAAAATTAAAAAGAATATGACTAAAAGAATTGCATCAACATAATTAAACATGTAAAGTCAATTACAAAAAGTAATCCAAAAATATAATTAAGAAATATAGCTCTCCAATATTTTAAAACCAGTATTGGTAACTAACTCTACCTTTTTGGTGGTTGCAGGTAGCAAAACACAATCACCCATATTAACTGGTAATTCTTCTATTCCATATTTTAAAATATAAGAACCTTCTAAACATACATGAATAATAAAACTGTCTAAGTTAGAATAATCCTTAACCGCGTTTTTAGTGAAGTCTAAAACATTGGTAGTGAAATATTGACAATTTACTAACTCAACAGACTCGTTTTTTTGAGGTTCATATTGTGTTTTATAGTTATTATAATATTGATAATCTATAGCGGCTAAAGCTTGCTCTACGTGTAATTCTCTTTTATTCCCTTTGTCATCTACTCGGTCAAAATCATAAATTCTGTAAGTAATGTCTGATGTTTGCTGAATTTCTGCAATTAACAGTCCTTTTCCAATAGTATGCACTCGGCCTGCAGGCAAAAAGAAAACATCATCAGCTTTGGCTACTTCTTTATTTAAAATATCGATTAAGTGACCAGTGTTAAATTTTTCTAAATAACTCGCTTCATCAATTTTTTGGTTAAAGCCAGAGATTAATGAAGATCCTTTGTCTGCTTGAATCACATACCACATTTCTGTTTTTCCAAAAGAGTTATGACGTTTCTTTGCCAATTCATCATCAGGGTGAACCTGAATGGAAAGATCATCATTAGCATCAATAAACTTCACTAACAAGGGAAACTCGTTACCGAAACGCTCATAAACTTCTTTCCCTACTAAATTTTCTTTTTCAGTAGCTAACAAATTAGCGAGCGACGTTCCGTGTAATGGCCCATTTGCAATTACAGAAACATCGGATTTTACACCAGAAATTTCCCAAGTTTCGCCACAGTTTGGTAAAGGAGAAAAATCTTTATTTAAAACAGTTTTAATTTTTTCGCCACCCCAAATTTTGTCTTTAAAAATAGTTTTAAATTTAAAAGGATATAAGCTAGTCGTATTCATCGTTCAAAAATTTGATCTTGCAATTTAAAACAAATAATAAGAGCAAATAAATTAAATTTTATTCTCTTAAAGAGATAAAATATTTCTTTAAAAGATAAATTAGTATTTTAAAAAGATATTTAAGTAGATTTTTGTATCAAAATGATAATCTTTTTTGCTATTCACATATTTTAATCTAATTTTAAAAAATGCTATGCTAACATAGTAAACCAATTTATAACTAAAACCCATTCTAAATGACAAAATTAATACGATTAGGCATGCTAATGCTATGCCTCGTTTCTTTTGCTTTTAATTCGTTTGCACAAAACGTAAAAGGAAAAGTTACCACAAAAGATGGCGAGCCAATTATTGGGGCAAGTGTAGTTTTACAAGGGAAATTTGTAGGAACAACCACAAACGCCAAAGGTGAGTTTGGTTTGAACCTCAAGTTTGAGAGTACTCCACTCGTTTTAGAAATATCGTTTTTGGGTTTCGAAACTCAAATAATTAAATTAAGTGCACCAACAACAACTTTAAACATCAAATTAGAAGAAAAAATACTTTCTTTTAACGAGGTTATTGTTTCTGCATCTAGGGTAGAAGAACGTATTTTAGAAGCACCTGTAACCGTAACCAAAGTAACAAGTAAACAATTATTAAATAGCCCTGGCACAGACCTATACGCAAGTCTAAGTAAATATCAGGGTATAGATATCAACAGTTCTTCTATGTTATTAACTTCGGTTTCTACTAGAGGTTTTAACAGTCCAAAATCTGAAAGAATTATTCAGCTTGCAGATTATGTAGATATACAAGTACCAAGTTTAAATCTAAATGCAGGTAACATGTTAGGTATAGCCGAGCTTGATATTAGCAATGTAGAAATTATACATGGCCCGGCATCTGCATTATATGGTGCAAATGCTTTTAACGGTGTTATTTTAACAAATTCTAAAGATCCTTTTTATACAGAAGGATTGACACTTAAATTAAAAGGCGGTAACAGAAGTTTGTTTGATGGTCAAATTAGATATGCAAAGAAATTATCAGATAAGTTAGCTTTTAAGGTTAACGGTTCTTATTTCACTGCAGATGATTGGATGGCAGATAATTTTACACCTAAGCGTATCACGTCCGCTAAGAATTACCAACCAGGTTCTGGATTTGGTTATGATGCTTTAAATAAGTACGGCGAAATTAGTACGTCACAAGCTGGTGTAAGTATTGTGCCAAATGAACAAGTTTACACTCCAGGATGGACAGAAGCTGGTTTAATTGGTGATGATAATAAAACCACATCTTACCGTATAAATCCAAGTATTTCTTACTTAATCACTGATAAATTAAAAGCTACTTTAGATTACAAAAGAGCTGGTGGTACTACTACTTACCAATCTACAAGTAGATACCGTTTAAAGAATTTATTTGTAGATCAGTTTAAAGCAGAGTTAAAAAGCGATAATTGGTTTATCCGTGGTTTTAGAACAGAAGATAACGGAGGCGATTCTTACGATTTGAGCTTTTTAGGTGCTAAAATGGCAACTTTAGATCCTACAAAAGCAGGTTTACCAGCATTACCTGGTGGCGCAACTAGTTATACCGCATTATTTTTTGGAACTTACGGTGGTGCTTTGCAACAAGGAGCAACTCCAGCACAAGCTTACACAGCTGCATCTGCTACTTGGCCAAAAGAAGGTTCTCCTTCATTTAATGCTTTAAAGAAACATAATGCAGAAAGAAACCAGCCGGTAGGTGCTCGTTTACCTGTAAACTCTGTCATGTCTGATGTGAGTGCACAATATAATTTCAAATATAAGCCAGTAAACATTATTGTAGGTGGTGCTTACCGTTCGTTTGGTTTGGCCTCTGAAGGTGCACTCTTTGAAGATAATGTAGGTGGCGATAGAATACAAAACTATGAATACGGTTTTTATAGCCAAGCGTCCAAAACATTCTTTAAGGAAGCATTAAAAATTCAATTGGCAGGCCGTTTAGATAATTTCAAAAATTTTGATTCTAAATTCTCTCCAAGAGCGTCTGCAGTTTACACTTTTGGCGAAAAGAGAGAAAACAATTTTAGAGCTAGTTACGGTACAGCTTTTAGAAGTCCAACTCAAATAGATCAGTTTATTAGATTAGATATTGGTAGTGCCTTATTATTAGGAAATGTAGCAGGAAATAGGGAAAAAGCAGTAGATGGTTTCCAAGGATACAGCACTAGATTATTGACGCAAGGAAGTGCAGGAGCGAATATTGGTGCTGTTGCTGCTGGTTCAACTGCTTTTGATTACAATGCAAATAAGTTAGATTTAGAACAAGTAAATACTTTTGAAGTAGGTTACAAAACTATATTAATGGATAAGTTATTTTTTGATGTAGCTTATTACAATAGTAAATATACTAACTTTATTGGAGCACAACCATTTGTAGGTAATACTGATGGAACTCGTCCATCGGTTCAACAAATCTTAGTAGCAACAGGTACTATACCTACTCCAGATCCTAAAGCCCCCAATAATGCCGTAACTTCAAGAAACCGTTTAACCGACGAAAAGAGTCCAACAAGAATTATTCAGGTTTGGTACAATAACCAACAAGAAATAACTACGCAAGGCTTAAGCTTAGGTTTAAATTACAATTACAAACGTGAGTTAAACTTTAGTGGTAACTACAGTTACAACAAAATTGGCAATGTGCCAGCAGGTTTCTTAGCATTTTACAACACGCCAGAAAACAAGTTTAATTTAGGTATAGATGGCGAGTTGAAAAAGAAAATTAGCTACAATGTAAATTACAGATGGCAAGAACGTTTTACTTACGAGTTCCCGTTTGATATTGGTCCGATAGATAATATTGGAACTTTAGATGCATCGTTAAGCTACAAGTTCGAGAAGCAAAAGTCTACCATACAAATTGGGGGTACAAACTTAACCAACTCTTACAATACGCAAATTTGGGGTGGACCACAATTAGGCCGCATGATTTTTGCAGGTATTTTAGTTGATATCAAATAATTATATTCCTAATGGAATCAATAAAGGCTGTTTCAGATATGAGGCAGCCTTTTTTGTTGCTTGCAAGTTGTTCCTTATATTACAAAAGAGATTAGTAGTATTTAGGACGGCGTAATGTCAATATGATTAAGGGTAGAGGTTTTTCTTTAATTAATGCCATTTACACCGAAGTTAGCAATCTCACAAAAAGGGTTATACGTAGCTTTAGATCAATAAAATATCTACTTGTGAAGAGTTATCCTCTATTGCGTAAATGACGAGGCATCTTAATTCAATAATAATAAGTGCAATACCTGAAGGTTCGGGCTTTCTCTCCAATCTTTTTGTCCCCCATTTCTTTATGCCTATTGCACAAAAAGGATTTCCGTACCAATCCCTATTGCAAAAAAAAGCTAAACTCTTAAAGTGATTTTTTTTGTTTAAGATTAATTCAGGTAGTAATTCCTGCGTTAACGATAGTCCCGATAGCTATCGGGATGGCAGCTTTTTTTGCCACTCACCAATTTGAAGTTGGCAAAAAAACTAAAACGGATAGCGTGTTAAAACGCCCAAATAAAAAACCACATACTTATGATAAAAGTCTGTTTAATAGGCTCTAAAAAGCGTTTTCTTGCCCCTTAATAGTTACCACAACAGTTTGGATGATAATTCTTAAATCTAGCCAAATATTCCAGTTTTCTATGTACCAAACATCGTACTCTATTCTCTTAATCAGTTGTTCTTCCGTTTTAATTTCGCCCCTAAAACCATTTACTTGAGCATGACCAGTTACACCCGGTTTTTGGTAATGTCTGATCATGTATTTCATGATAATGGCCGAGTATTCTTCGGTATGTTTTAACATATGAGGCCTTGGACCTACAACAGACATATCTCCTGTTAATACATTAAAGAATTGGGGAAGTTCATCTATACTAGATTTTCTTAAAAATTTACCTAGTTTGGTTATTCGGGTATCTCCTTTGGTTACTTGTTTGCTATCAGATTCTTTATTAACGGCTAAACTTCTAAACTTAATACAAGTAAAAGGTTCGTTATTCTTACCAGAACGCTCTTGCAAGAAGAATACTGGGCCTTTAGAGTCTAATTTAATTAATAAGGCAATAATTGGGACTAACCAACTTAATAAGAATATGGTTACCATTAAGCTAAAAACGATGTCGAAAAAACGTTTTTTAGTTTGTACTCCAAAATCTTCTAAGGGTTCAGACCTTAACGATAAAACAGGTATTTCACCAATATGGTCGAAATAGACACTTTTGTTTACAAAAAAATGGAAATCTGGAACAAATCTAAAACGCATACATAGGTTTTCGGCAGATTGTGCTAAGTCGTAAATTTCTGGAAAAATTTCTGGCGATAGGGTAGAGTAAATTTCTGTAACATTATTTTTTACTGCATAATTTATGCAGTCTTCAACTTGCCCTAAATAAGGAAAATCGGCGCTATTTTCTTCTCTTTCTTCTTCAGAAAAAGATCCTAAAATATTTACAGTTCTGTTCACTTTTTTTAGTTTTTGAGCCAGTTGCAAAGCAAAATAGTTATTACCTAAAATAATGGTTTTATTTACAGATCTTTTTTTGCGTCCTACATAAGAAGAAATCTTTAAAAAAATATATCTACTCATAATGAGGTAAAATGCAAATGCACTAAAACTTATTATTAAGTATTCTCGGTTAAATCTAAACCTAGTAAAGTATAAATAAATTAAGAGTAGAATTAAATAAATTAAGAAAGCTCTGCTTGTTCTTCTAGCAAACTTTTTGAAATTTAAAATCCTATCGTTAATGTAAACCTCTGTTAAGTAAGCGCTTACAAGCCAAAATAAGTTATTTAAAACAAAAAATACAGTGTGGCTGATATTGGCTGACTCTGTATCGAAATGATAATTCAGTAATAATACTAAATGTAACACACACAGAAACCCCAAATCTGTAAACGCAAAAAATATCCTAAAGAAATTATCGTACCTACTATTACTATTCATTCAAGTATTTAAAATCTTATTATTTCTTTATTTTTTGTTTTAAAATTGCGGCTAAAAAAACTGGGCCGTAATATAAATACCTTTTCCACATTCTTTTAGGCTCTTTAACAAGTCTTCCTAACCACTCTAAGCCTAAGTTTATCCAAATTTTACTTGGTCTTTGTACGGTCCCTGCATAAAAATCAAATACTGCACCAATAGAACATATCAATTGAGCATCTAATTGATCTCTATTAGCAGTAGCCCATTTTTCTTGTTTAGGAGCGGTCATTCCAATAAATAAAACATCAGGCTTAAAAGTATTAACTTTATTAATCATTTCCGCATTTTCAGCTCTACTAAATTGAGGTTTAAAGGGAGGTGAAAAGGTTTCTACTTTAACATTTGGATATTCTAAAGTAATTTTGGCTTTAATCTTTTCTAAAGTGTTATCAGATGCACCTAAGTAAAAGCATTTACCGTTTTCTTTATTTAGCTTTTTTAAGCAGTATTCGTGAATATCGGCTCCAGCTATTTTGTTTATTTTTTCTCCATTTAAAAACTTTACCGCATGTATTATTGCAATGCCATCAGGCAATAATACATTGGCAGTTTGTAGCGCTTTTTTAAATTCTGGGTCGTTTTCTGCAACACAAAAAGAATATTGATTAATGGTGTGTACTATGGTTTGCTGTTTCTTTGGTAAATTATCTAAGCTAGAAGCAAAGATATTGTATCCTAAACTCGCTATATTTAAATTATTATTTACCATTAAAAAGATATTGAAGTTGTTTTCTTTGTTTGTATTCTCCGGTAGATTTTAGCTTTTTTAATTTGTCCCAAAAGGATCCCAAAAACAATTTAATTTCCAAAAATAACATTTTTTCGTTGTTAGAAATTCCAATTCTAGGTACACGCATCTTATTGTCATCCACAGTAAAGTTTTTAGCAATGGTAGAAAAGCAAATTTTTATACCATTTTCTATTAAAAGATCTTGCTCTCTTTCTGTAAAATCGTATTGATAGATGCCATTAGGATATGAAAAACATTTTATGGGATGTTCTAAAATCTCTGATAATTCTTTAATGGAATGGTTAATTTCATAAGCACTACTTTCCTTATTTTCATTCTGTAATATCGGATGATTTATGGTGTGAGCTCCAATAGTAATCAAACCACTTGCTTCAACTTCTTTCAATTGAGCAATGGTCATGTTCTGATACGGTTTTAAAAATGTTTGAGTTTCTAGCCTGTAAACTTCTAAAAAGTGGTGGATTTTTGCTATTTCAAAAGATTTTAAAACGGTAAAAATATCGTATCCGTCTAAATCTTTAGGGTGTAGTTTAGTTTCTCTAGTAATGATACTTTTCAAAATGGTTTCGTCATAACCTTCTACTTCTTGGAACCAATAGTTTATTTTTTCCTTAAAAACTTTTGGTGAAACGTATATTGAAGCAGGTACATTATGTTTTTTTAAAACTGGATAAATAATATCGTAAAAAGTTTGGTCGCCATCATCAACCGTTATATGGCAAGCATTTTCTAAAGTTATCTCGTGATTGTAATAAGCTATCAAAGTATCAATATTAACCATTTTATATTGCGACTTAATTTTAGCAATAGTTTGGTCAAACCAATCGATATTATCTACTAAATGAAAATTTAAAATCTTATTCATAATTATAATAGCTATTCAGATTTTGAATATATGCATCTGGGTTGTATTTATTAAACACAGTTTCTTTGGCTTTTAATCCTAGTACGTTTATTTTGCTAATATCGTTTTGTACTTTTAATATTTTATAAACAATATCATCTTTAGACTTTACCCCAATAAAAAGTCCATTGATATTATCTTCAACAATATATTTTATAGACCCTACATTAGTGCAAATTGGTACTTGTGCATAAGCCATTGCTTCCAATAAAGAAATTGGTAAGCCTTCATAAAAAGAAGGAAGTAAAAATATATTGGTTTCTTTTAATAAATCTTCTTTTTGAGTTCCAAAGACAACCCCTTTAAATATAAAGTCATCGCCTAATAAATGGTTAAATTTTTCTACATATTCTTTTTCGTCTTCACCTTTACCGGCCAGATAAAACTTAAAATCTATTTGATGGTTTTTTTTTAGTTCTTTGAACGCTAAGTAAATATATTCTAAGCCTTTTGGTTTACTTATTCTTCCTAAGAATAAAAATTTAAGATGATTATTGATTGTAAATGGTTTTCTAGAAAACGAGGTAGCATCGTCCAAATCTATGCTATTAGGGAGAACAAACACATTTTTACAACCAAATTTTTCAATTAAATTTTCTTTTTCAGTGTCGCCTAAAACAAGTATTGGATTCTTACCATTTAATGTAATTTTCAAAAATAATTGAGCCCAATTTGGGATATCATCTCTTTGGATAAAGGCCCCTCCATGTATATGAATTAATAATTTAACATTCATTAATCTAGTAAGTATTATTAGTGGGCAGTCTCTTAAAATAGCTTTAGTGTCTAACGGAAAGTTGTAATGGACTATTTTATCCGAAGTAGTTAATAATAAATATAACCACTTAAAATAGCTACCTAAAATGCTTAAAATTCTTACTATTCCACCATTCTCTTCGTCTGTCTTACCAATCTGGAAATGTATGTAGTGGTGAGCTTTATTTTTTTTTATAATAAACTGAGCAACTGAAGAAATACCACTTACATTTAACTTTGGGTTTAATGAAGGAGCGGTAATGATTATGTTCATAAGGTTGATATGTTTATAAATATCTTGTCCATAATAAAGATATTGAAGTATTTTTAACTTGAATTAATGTTTCTAAGGTCGAAAATTTTGTTTTAATTTAGCAAGAAATCTAAATAATTAACATTATAACCTATTTATTTAATGGTTTTGAGAACTAGATTACTCTTTGTACTGCTTATATTTTTAGTAGTTACATCATGCAAAAGCAGATATGCCAATATTCCCTATTTTCAGAACCTTCAGTTAACCAATCAGGTAAAGGAGAGTGTAGATAACTTTACGCCTATCACTATCCAAAAAGACGATGTATTAGGAATTTACGTAACCAGCACCAGTACTCCAGATGCAGTGGCACTTTACAATAATAAATTGACTAGAGTGAATAGTAACAATGAAGATGTTACTGCTGGGAATCCAATTAATCCTTTTGAAGGTTATTTGGTAGATTCTAATGGCGAAATTCAGTTCCCTAATTTGGGAACTATTAAAGTTGCTGGGCTTACAACTGCAGCATTAAGGAAACAATTAGTTGGCAAACTAAAACCATTTTTAGCTAATCCGGCTGTAAATGCCAGAATAATTAATTTTAAAATTTCGGTTTTTGGAGATGTGACTCGCCCAGACGTTTATCCTATCAAAAACGAAAGAATTACCATTCTAGAAGCCTTAGCATTAGCAGGAGATTTATCTATCACAGCAAAGCGTAAAGATGTTTTGTTAGTTAGAGAACAAAATGGAGAACGTACTTACATCCCGATAGATTTAACCTCAAAAGCATTATTTACATCAGATTATTATTATTTAAAATCTAATGATGTTATATATGTGCAACCAGATAAAACTAAATACGCACCCTATGATATCAATTATAGAAACGCAACATTAATTGTTGCAGCCTTATCTGTAGTTGTAATTGGCTTATCAACTGTTTTTAGATAATTATGTTTGAAGAAAAAAACAATTATCCAATAGTACGGTCAATCAACCAAGACGAATCTTTCAAACCAGGAGAGATTCTAAAAAGGTATTTATACCATTGGCCGCTGTTTATAATTTGTTTAGGTATTTGTCTTTCATTAGCATTTGTTTATCTAAAAATCACTAAACCGACTTACGAGATTAAGGCTTCTTTATTGATTAAGGAAGATAACGTTAACAATAGTAACAGTAGGAGCGGCATAGCTTTACAAGAGTTAAACATTGTTTCTCAAAGTAGGATTGTAGATAATGAGGTTGAAGTGTTAAAGTCTAGACGATTGATGGTTCAATTGGTAGATGATTTACAGCTTTGGGTAGATTATTTATCTAATAAAATGATTGGTAAGACTAATTTATATGGCGAGAGTCCTGTAAAAATTATTTTTTCTAAATACGATGAAAAAATTGATGGTAAGCAAGTTATTCTGTTTATAAAAAACACAAATAGCTATTTTATGACTTTAGATGGTAAAGAACCAATAGAGTATCAATTTGACAAACCTGTTTCTAATATTTTAGGCGATTTTGTAGTAATAAAAACAGATTTAGCTAAAAAATACTACAATAAATCTATCATTCTTTCTTTAAAAGATTTTGAATCTACAGTTAACAATTATCAAAAAGGGGTTGAAATTGCTGTAGTCAATAAAAAATCTCCCACCATAACTTTAACCGTGGTAGATGCAGTTAAAGAGCGAGGAAAAGACGTTTTAAACCACTTAATATCGATATATAATGTAGCCACCTTTGCAGAAAAAAATAGATTGACCAAAACTACTACGCACTATATTGATAGTACTTTAATCTCAATTACTCAAGATTTGAGTGATGTAGATGGATTGTCAGAAGAGTTTAAAAGTAAGCGTGGTATAACAGATATATCTTTAGAATCTAGAATAGCTTTAGAAAAAGCCCAAGCAAATAATTATAAATTAAATGATATAAATGTTCATTTAAACGTTGTTGAAGGAATAGAAGATTATATAAACTCTAGTGCCAATAACAAAGAAGCTCCATCTACAGTAGGAATAGATGATCCTGGTTTGGTAAGTATGATTGCTAAGTACAGGCAACTAGAATTAGAAAAATCTAGATTATTAGCTACTACACCTGCGCAAAACCCAGTTTTTGAACCTTTAAATGGTCAGCTTACAGAATTAAAACAAGCCATAAGAATTAACATTGGCAACATAAAATTGTCTTACCAAAATTCAAAAGCTAGATTAGAAAGTATTAATTCTGAGCTTAAATCTAATATTAGCCAAATACCTAAAGAAGAGCGACAGTTAGTAGATATTTTAAGACAACAAACAGTTAAGCAAGATTTATTCCTTTACCTGCTTAAAAAGAAAGAAGAAATTTCATTGAGTTACGCATCAACCTTAGCTGATGCTAGAATAATTGATGCTGCCTATGCAGGACCAATTAAGTGGCCAAATAAGATTTTAATTTTAGCATTTGCAATTATTGCTGGTTTTGGTTTGCCTGTTGTATTATTGGTTGCTCGCAGATTGTTTAACGATAAATTGAGAGGAATAAGCAGCATTAGAAGTGAAACAGATATCCCAGTAATTGCCGATGTTAGAGAAGTATTAGGTAATAAAAATTTGATAATTTTCGATCCTCTTCAACTGCCAGCAGTGGAACAATTCAGGTTTTTAAGAACACAGTTATTAGAAGCGCATTTAAATAATAAGCAGGGCAGAGTAACTTTATTAACATCAAGTATTGCTAACGAGGGAAAAGCGTTTATAAGCTCTAATTTAGGATTAAGTATGGCAGCATCTGGTCGTAAAGTGGTGTTATTAGATTTAGATTTTAGAAAAAATAAATTAGCCAACCTTTTCGATTTACAAGAACAAGACAATGGCTTGTTAGATTATTTGGAAGGTAAAGCAACCAAAGAAGAGATTGTTAAAGATTCTGACAAACACTTTAATTTAAAAATCATCACCAGTGGAGAGTCTATTGAAATGATATCTTCAGAACTGATAGAAAAACTAGAGCTAGAACTTCTAATTAACTGGCTTAAACTACAATTTGATGATGTGATTATTTACGCACCACCGGTTAGATTAGTTACTGATGCTATGATACTTTCTAAGTTTAGCTCGGTTATATTGTTTGTGGTAAGAAGCAAGCTCACAAAGAAGTCACATCTCAAATTCCTCCCACATTTGCAAAAAATCGCTAAGTTTAATCAAATTAAAATTGTGTTGAACTTTGCTAAACCTCTTGACGGGATAAGCCAGTTTAGAAACGAGTATTATCCTAAAAATATGCCTAGATATAAACTTACATTTAAGCAAAGATTTATAGAATTTGGTAAGCGGTTCTAATTATTTTTAAAAGCTTATGAAAGCTGTTATCCTCACTTTATTTCCTTTAATAACAGCAGCATTATTTTTGTATGTGATGCTGAAGAGCAAACAGCCTGCAAAAGATTACCTCCTTTTTGTTGTATACTTTTATCCTTTAGTTTTTTCTCCAGATTCTAACTACAGTGTTTTTCAGTTTATCACCTATGTTTATTTCATTTATTCGCTAAGAAACGATATTCCTCTTTTTAGCAACTCTAAAATATACATCACCTTTTATTTTTTAGCTTGTATTTTCTTTAGTGCACTAAACTCAGAGTTTGTAGGCAACTCTATGATAGGGATTATTAAATTTTTGCCTATTGTAATTTACCTTCAAATATTAATTACAGAGTGCAGTAAAAGCCCCGAGCTTATTTTCAGAATAGTAAAAGGACTAAGATTTACGTTAGTAGTTTCTTTTGCATTTTTGTTTTTACAGCTTTTATTAGGTGTAGATTTCTCTTTAACCTTGCTAGATAATCCAAATATTTCTTTTGAGGGAGTTAGATATCCAGGTATTTTTCAGGATCCTCAAAAGCATGCTCAATATTTATCTGCCTTTAGCTTCATCGCTTTAATTAAAGAGCCTGGCGGTAAAAATTTGTCTAAAATAAACTATGCTTTATTTGGTGGAACAGTTATTTCTTTATTTTTAACAGGTGGAAGAGCAGCCTTACTGGGTTTAGTTTTAGGTATATTTTTTATCGTTTTATTTAGCAATGCAAAAATTAAATTTGTTGGTGCAATAGGCATATTTTTAGTAGCGGCAGTGGTAATAAGTCTAAGTCAATATTTAATTGTTTTTAGCAGGGGAGAATCTTTAGAAGAATCTTTTTTAATACGTAACGCAATTTGGCAAGAAGCTTATAAGATTTTCTTTAAACATCCGTATTTGGGAATTGGTATAGATAATTACGCCAAATATGTAGAAGTTCATTCTCCAGATCAGTTTTGGCTGGTGGATGGTGAAAAGGTGTTTTTTGACCATCCAGAAAGCGGCTACCTCAAGTTTTTAACCGAATTAGGCATTTTTGGTTTTCTAGGCATTTTTGTTTTCATATTTGTAGGTATTATTAAAGGATTAAAAGTGTTTCTTTTTAAGGTAAAAGATTTTAATATTATATTTCTAATATCAGCGCTGCTAAGCTGGTTTTTGGGTTTTTATTCTGTTTATTCTTTTACCGATACCAGAATTACCATATTAATAGCCACCATATTAGGTCTCTTATATAGCTATGTAGCTTGGTATGACAAGGGCATGGTCATCGTTAATGAAAAAAATAATTAAGAATGACTAAGAAAAAAAGCTTTTTACAAAATAGTGCTTGGGGCTTATCTTCTAACATTCTTCAAAATCTTTTCCTCAGTGTTTTCTTTGTAATCATTGTAAACAAACTACCCTTACAAGATTACTCTAATTATTTAATTGCAAACTCTCTTTATCAGGCGGTAGCCTCATTCTCTGCTTTGGGCTTAGGGCAATGGTTCATTAGGCAGCTAAATGAGGAAGAAGACCTCGGCTTTTTTTTAAACAAGTTTCTGAAAATTCAGATTTTAGCCGGACTATTTTTTTATGCCTTTTACCTAGGTTTTATTTACTTGCTTTATGACGATAGCACCATTCGTGTTTTAGGAATTTTAATTGGCGTAAATATAATTTTCGATAATATTATTTATGGTGTAAAGCATTTAAATATCGCTCAATTCGAGCAAAATAAAACCTTTGTAGTTTTAATAATAGAAGCTGTTGCTAAGCTTTTGTTGGGCTTAGTCACTTATATTTACCCTTATACCGTTATAGAAATGACGGTAGTCTTAGTTATTCTTAGAATTATTACCTTAAATCTATTCCTTAAAATATCTACTTCTAAGTTAGCAAGTATACAATCTATTGTTAGGTTAAAAATTAGCTATCTCGATTTTAAAAAGCTAGTTGTAGCCAATTGGCCATTCATAATTGTAGGGAGCGTAGCCGTTATTTATTGGCGAGTAGGTAGCATTTTAATCTCCAAATTTTTAAGTGTTACAGATGTTACCCTTTATGAAATTGGCTATAAATTCTTCTCTTTAGCCCAAGTTATACCTGTAATATTATCAGCCTCTGTTTTTCCAGAGCTGCTAAAAACCTACAATGAAAAAGGGTTAGTAGAATTTAAAAAAATGTATAAACTTTTTTATAAAGTTTACTTATTATTTGGCTTTATGGTATTCTCCTTTATGTATTCATTTGCTACCTTATTAATAAATTTAGCATTTAAAGACAGTTTAAGTGAAGCTGGATTTTATACTCAAGAAATGTTTTTAACCATGCTTGTTTTTCCAACAGCATTATTGCAGGCTAGTGTTTTAATTGTTTTGAAACTAGAAAAAACCGATATGTGGTTTAATATCGTGAGCTTTATGGTTAACTTCTTATTGGCTTTTTTCGGGTTAATGTACTTTAAATCGCTTAGCGTAATTAACTTATCTATTTTAGCATCGTTTGTGGTATTTCATTTACTGCAAGATACCATCATGGTAAAATATAAAATATCATCCGTTATGCATGTAATTTGGTCGTACGTATTAATGGTATTAGCTTGGTTTACTTATACGCAAGCATCGGTTTATGTAAATGAGTACTTATTGTTTACAGCTTTTTGGGGAATAGTAATTAGCATTTTTATCTTTACCGATAAACAAATCCTCAACTTCGTTAAACAGAAATTAGGAACAAAAACAGATTAATAATTTTATGCTAACCGTCAATTATATCACCCGACCATGGTTTTTAGATGTTGCGGTAGAGTTTATTAAAGAGCTAAAGCAACAGGTTAATCTAAATGTTATTCTCATTATTGCGCCAGAAACAGCAAGTTACTTAGGCATTAATAAAGAAAATGCGGAAAAATATCTCAACCAGACTTTAAAATTAGAAGATGTGCTAACAAGCGAAAACAGAGAACGCTTTTATCCCTATTTTGAAGGTTCAAACGTACTTTGTAAATTCGAGCAGCATCAAGAATCCAGCTATCATAATGCTATAGGCTGGTATAAATTATTAAAAGAAAATAAGTATTTGGCTTTCGCCGATTTTAATGTCATAGAATCGCTAAGTCTAGCAGATTGGTACTTTTTACTCCGATTTAGAAACAAGAAATTGCACTACATCATGCATGACCCTATTCCACATACAGGCGAGGAGCGTGGACGTACAGCAAAGCTTAATAAATTTTATTTCCCTTATTTTAAAGGATTTATTACCTATTCTAATTTTGCGGCAACCTTATTTAAAATCTATTACCCTAAATATGCAGATAAATTATTTACTTTTTCTTTGCCTATTTATACCAGTGTAAATATTAAGTCTAATCTGCATACTGAAAACATAAAGAATAAAGTGGTTTTTTTTGGGAGAATATCGCCATACAAAGGTGTTCAGCTTTTTTATGATGCAGCAGCCAAACTCACTAAAAAATTTCCCGAGACCCAATTTATCATTGCAGGAAAATCCTCGGATAATTATCAACCCCAATTTCTCGCTGATAACAATTATGCCAATATTACTATTTTAAATCAGTTTATAGATTTAGATCAGCTTTTTGAAATCATGAACGATGCCCAATTTTGTGTATTACCTTATACAGACGCAACCCAAAGTGGCGTAATTATGACTTCTTACGCTTTTAATTTACCAGTTTTAGTTTCAAATTGTGCGGGTTTATTAGAATACTGTTTCGATGTAACTAATTGCTCTTTTGTAAATGACGATGTAGATGATTTAATTGAAAAGATGGAAAATCTACTCAATAACCCAGACTTGTTAATCAACTACCGCTCATCTATTCAAAATTTTAAACAGCAAAATATCAATAAACAAAATGTATTAGCGTTATTAGCCAATTTTAATCTTCAATAATTAATTATCGTCAATGGGGATTTTATTAAGCTATTTACTTTAAAATTTAGTTACAAAAGTGTTTTTAAATAAAAAATAGCGTTAACGATAGCCCAAAGGAATGAGTATGTGCAATGTCATCAAGTTAAGAGATTCTTCTCTCCTTGGCGTCAATCCGACCACAGGGAGAAATCCCACAAAGTAGGTATAGAAGCGAAAATGAAGATAGAAAAGGGAATATAAAAGTGTGATGTCTCCTATCGTCGACATGACGAAACGCTTTAATTTAATGACTTTGCAATATTTGACGTATTATTCCGATAGCTATCGGAACACTAAAAAATAATTTATTGAAAATTTTGATGATATCTAAATGAAATGAAAAATAAAGTAAACCTTTTCCAAAACTACTGCGTAAAAAAGTTTGAGCATTTGTCTCCTCAAATTGTAGAAGTTATGAAACAAGTTTTTACCACCTTTAGTATTTTATCGATAGCCATCTTGGTTTTATCATGCCAAAAAAAGGATTTATTAGATGTAAATCCTTTCAATAAAATTAATCATAATAAAGCTACAGTAAGCACTCCTAGTGTCGACACCATCAATCAAACTTTAAGTTTCAATTTGCAAGAAAGTTTCTCATTACTGTTAAATCCTGGTAAAGGATTTATTAAATATTACAATTTAGAAGAAGAATACTCAAATATATATACCACAAAGTATGTCCGTTTTGATTGGTCAGACATACAACCTACAGAAGCTAATTACAATTGGAATTGGATAGATAGCCAAATTGGAGAATGCAAAGCAGCTGGTAAAAAGTTTGCTTTTGGGGTGATGTGTGCAAACACAAATCGCTCTATAAATACACCAGACAGAGGAAAATATGTAACCCCAAAATGGGTTTTTACGGCCGGTGCAAAATCTCGGACTATAAATGCAACGTATTGGGAAACAGGACAAACCATTAAACAAGTAGTTCCCGTTTGGACAGATGCCATTTTCTTAGCTAAATTGAATTCTTTTGTTCAGGCCTTAGGCGCCAGATATAATGGCAATCCAGATATTGCATTTGTAGACATTAGATCTTATGGGAATTGGGGCGAGCAGCATTTATACGAATTAGGCGGGAAAGACATTACCTCTGCTCAGTTAAAAGCACAACACCTACAAGTTTACAAAAACGCATTTCCAAATACACAATTAATTACACCTTGGGGCTCTCATCCGTATGACGATTCCTATCTTTGGGGAGTAAACAACGGAATTGGAATGCGTAGCGATGGTATTTTCAAATATTCTACAGGTTCAGAAGTGAGCATGGCACATGGAAAAGTACCTACCGTTTTTGAGTATACAGCTGGCTACGAGTGGTTAACTTCAACAGGTTATTGGAATCCCGATACCTTACTGAGATATATCGAAATAGGAAAACCGAGTTACATTCAGTTTGATAATTTAATGTACGAGGCAAATAAAACACTATATACTCAAATTGCTAACAGAGTAGGCTATCATTTTGTAATTAAAAATGTTAAAGTGCCTATTCAAATTATTAACGGACAAACGTTTAACCTAGAAACTTCCATCTTAAATAAGGGTGTAACCAATGTTTATCAAAACTATAAATTAGCCGTGGCATTGTTAAACAGTAATGGGCAAGTGGTTCAGAAGAAATTTCTGACTGATGTTAATCCCAAAACTTGGAATTCGGACGTCTTAAATACCCATGCTAGTCAGGTTTTATTTAGGGGTATAGCTACCGGAAACTATCAACTAGCCTTGGGTTTATTTAGCAACCAAGAAGATGTAAATCCATCAATCAACTTTGGCAACACCCAAAAAACAGCAAATGGCTGGTATGTAATTTCTACAGCCATAAACTACCATAATTATCAATAAGTAAAAATAGAAATATTTATCTCGTATATTTTTTTAATATAAGGTTGACTTGATTAAAATATTTTTACAATAAGGGCGCTCCCTTTTTTTCTCTACCACTAACCCCATGCTCAAGGTCAGGCTTTTTTCGGGGTTCCGTAATTTATTAGGCCGTTTAAAAGGCTTAATAAATGTACCAAGCCCTACAAATCCTTAGCGCAAAACCCTGCGTTAATAAAAACCAATTCTCAAATTTTTAATTTAAACTTTCTTTAATTGTGCTATTGTTGTAATTTACCCCAATGAAAATTTGCCATATCATAGCAAACCTTTATGCCGGTGGTGCGCAAACTTTTGTGGTGTTTTTGGCAGTCGAGCAACAAAATTTAGGTCATAGTGTATCTATAATTTTATTAGATCAATTTAACCATTCGCCCTTCGAGAATTATTTAACGCAGCAGCTCAAAGCAAATCATATTTCTGTTTATTCTATGGAGAGAAAGCCTGGGAAAAATTTGAGTGTTTTTACTAGTTTTTTTAAGTTAAATGGTTTTTTAAAAAAAATACAACCACAAATCATCAATTCTCATTTGCAGTTTACTCACCTCATTGTAGCACTGTATTTAAAAATATTTAGTAAAACATATCAATTGGTATTAACCATACACAATGCGCCAGAGGTATGGAACTATCAAACCTTAAAAACTAATTTAAAAACTCCTTCTATTTATTGTTCTAACGCCTCTATGCAAACCAGTGCGCAAAGAGATTGTAAAAAAGCGGTAATTGCTAACGGAATCAAAAAACCTGTGATTGATGATATAGCCAATCAAATTTTGATAGATTATGGTGTTAATCCAAATCATCAATTGGTATTAATGGTGGGGAAATTATCGCACCAAAAAAATTATCCTTTGGCGGTAGAAATTGCAAAGCATTATCAAAACCAAAATGTTTCCTTTTTAATATGCGGTATCAAAGAAGAAACTGCAGAGCAAGATTTGGCGTCCTTTAAAACTGTAAATAACATTCACTATTTAGGAATAAAAGTGCCCAAAGAGATTTATTCATTGATGGATAGATGCGATGTTTTTTTAAATACCTCGCATTACGAAGGTTTACCCATTACCGTTTTAGAAGCATTTTTTGTAGGGACACCTTGTGTACTTTCTAATATTTTACCTCATCATGAAATAGGGGATGGACTTGCCCAAGTTTATATTCCAAACTCTTTTGAAGCAGCTGATTTTGTAGGGGTAATTAATTTAGCGTTAGCTAATGAGGAAACTAAAAGTGTTATTTTAAATAAACGTGAACCTCATTTGGCTCAATATACCGTAGGTAAAGCGGCACAAAGCTATGTTGATTTTTATGAAGAGGTTTTGGACTAGTAGGTATTAAAGTAAAATGCAACAAAATGCTGCTTTAATCACTTGCTTTTCAAATTAATAATCTATACTTTTGCAGTCCCGCAAAAACGCGGAAATTAAAAACAATATTGTAAGTAATGAATCAATACGAAACCACTATCATTCTTACCCCATTGTTATCAGAAGAAGTTGCAAAAGAAGTGATTGCAAAATTCACAGCACTTTTAACTGATAACGGAGCCGAAATTGTTATGGAAGACAATTGGGGTTTGAAAAAACTGGCGTACCAGATTGAAAAAAAATCAACTGCGTACTATCACTTAACTGAATATAAATGCTCAGGAGAGGTTATCGGCAAATTAGAAGTCGAATTAAAACGTGATGAGCGTGTAATGAGATTTTTAACAATTAGTTTAAATAAGCATGCTGTTGCGTACAACGACAAGAAACGTGGAGGTGCTTTTAACAAGAAAAAAGACAAAACTGAGGTAGCAAACTAATGGCACAAGACAAAATCCAGTATGTGACTGCTCCCAAGGTGGAGGATAACAGAAAAAAATATTGCCGTTTCAAAAAGAACGGAATTAAGTACATTGATTACAAAGACGCTAACTTCTTGTTAAAGTTTATCAACGACCAAGGTAAAATTTTACCTCGTAGATTAACTGGTACTTCTTTGAAATATCAACGTAAAGTGGCGCAAGCGGTTAAAAGAGCTCGTCATATTGGCATATTGCCATTTGTAACTGATGGTTTAAAATAAGGGAGGTTAAGACATGCAAATAATATTAAAACAAGATGTAAAAAACCTAGGCGAGAAAGATGATATCGTTACAGTAAAGCCTGGTTTTGGCCGTAATTATTTAATTCCTCAAGGACAGGCTATTTTAGCTACAGAGTCTGCAAAGAAAGTTTTAGCTGAGAATATCAAACAAGCTCAGTTTAAACAAGAGAAGATTAAAAAAGACGCTGAAGCTATTGCAGCAAAATTAGAAGGTGTTACACTTTCTATTGGAGCTAAAGCTGGCGAAAGCGGAAAAATATTTGGTGCGGTAAACACGATTCAAGTGTCTGATGCATTAAAGAAATTAGGTTTTGAGGTAGACAGAAGAAGAATAACTTTTGAAACTGATGTTAAATTTGTGGGCGATTACATTGCTAACTTAAATTTACACAAAGAGGTGAAAGTACAAGTTCCTTTTGCTGTTGTAGCTGAGTAATCTTTAATTAACTATTTTCAAAATGCTTTCTGAATCATTTCAGAAAGCATTTTTTATTTTAGCCCAAAATTGACTATGAAATCTAAAAAAGCTAATTCTAAATTCTCGTTCCAAAAAATTAAGAATATTGTATTTAAGGTATTGCTGTGGTTTTTTACCATTAGTGTATTTTGGGTATTGTTATACAAATTTGTAAACCCACCCATTACATTTTTAATGATTCAGCGTGGTTTTGAACGTAAAGTAGATGGTAAAGATTGGAAAATTGACAAACAATGGCGCAATTTTGATGAGTTGTCTTTAAATTTAAAAAAAGCGGCCATAGCGGGCGAAGATGCAAGATTTTTGATTCATTATGGTTTTGATTTAGAAGCGATATTAAAAGCATACAAAAAAAACCAAAACAGTAAAAAGGTAAGAGGCGGTAGCACCATTAGTCAGCAAACGGCAAAGAATGTGTTTTTATGGGGCGGACGTTCTTATCTAAGAAAAGGCTTCGAGGCGTATTTTACTTTTTTAATAGAGCTATTTTGGAGTAAGCAGCGCATTTTAGAAGTTTATTTAAATGTTATTGAGATGGGTGATGGGATTTATGGCGCTGATGCTGCTTGCGTTGCGTACTACGGTAAAAACTCGGCAAGTTTGAGTATGGGTCAGGCCGCTTTATTAGTTGCGGTATTGCCTAATCCACGTAAATGGTCACCAGCAAAACCTAGTGCCTATATTTATCATAAGCAATCGCTTATTTTAAGAAATATAAGAAATCTAGAACGTTTGGGGACGTTTAAAAAGCAGGTTTTAGAGTAAACACCCTATCATGCCAGCTATTTTTAAAGGTGGTTTCCCAATTTTCTAAATAGGCTTGGTAAGTATCTACCAAATTATTAAAGACAGTTGTATTTTGATCAATCACACCTTCGGCAATTAAGTTTTCAAAGCCTAATTTATTTGCGCTAAACACTCTATTGTTTGTTTTATAAGCGATATTAAAACGATCGAATAAATTGATTTGGAATTTTTCCTCTAGGGTTTTCATTAAATGAACAGATTTATCTATTGAACAACCGCTTGCTCCAGCCTGTGTTTCATCAACTATTAAAACTATAAACCTATTATACTTAATCTCATAAGTGGCTTTCAATTGCTGATTGTGGGCTGTCCAGCGCTCAACAAAAGACTTCAGTATTTCGTTTACTTCTTTAATTTCTAAAATTGCCAATTCTCTATCGGCCTGATAAACCCAAACTCTGCTCGCTAAATTCATAATATTCAAATTTAATGATTAAACCCTACACTAAAAAAGTTAATAAGTGGAAAAGTATATTTTGACTAGCTAATTACTTCAAATACTTTTAGGTATGTTTTTAATGTCCTCTGTAAATTGGTTAATCTATTTGTCTATTTATTTCAGCGGAACATCTATAGATAAAGCAAAGTTTGAAAAGATACGCTCAGAAATTATTCTTTCTTATCATACGCACCAGGCAGAGCAAACTATAGGTTACAAAAGCGGAACATTAACCATTAGTGAGCAAGGTTTTTTAAGATACACACTTAAAACCACCAATGGTAAAACAGAATATTACAGTTTAAAATTGGAAAAATTGAAAGACATTTCGTTTTTAGGGACCGAAAATGCGAATTGGTTATTATTAAGGTGCGATGATGATTCAGTTATATATCAAACCTACCAAGATAAAAGTGGGGAGGTTGATGAAATGATGAATTACATAAAAATTCCTTTGAAAAATTTAAATATTGATGGTGTTAATCAATTAAACACCAATTTTAATCTATTGAAACAACTGTTTTGTGTAAATACCAATTTATAGGTATTTTTATTTTGAATAGATATGCCTATATTGGAATTTATTAAAACAAATTTATGTCTTTAAAAAACAATAAAACTTTCTATTTATTTTTTTTATTTGTTGTAATAAGTTTGCATACCTACATACTAACTACAGTTCTTTCTGTTAAGAAAGAAGCTAATATTCAGGTAAATGTCACACAAATTATACAACAGGATAGTTTGTTTGTCAGAAAAATAAATTTAGAACCAAGGCATTCTCAGGTGCCTTATTTGGATAATTTCACCATTAAAAGTTTCAAGCATCTGCAAAAATAGCTGATGAGGTGTATAGCCTTATAAATTCTGCTCAAGGGCTATTTTTACTAATTCTGCAGTATTATTAATTTCTAATTTCTGAAGGATGTTTTTTCTATGGGTATCTACTGTGTAGGGGGAAAGGAATAATTTTTGGGCTATTTTAATGTTTGAATATCCATTGGTAACCAATTGTATAACTTCTAGTTCTCTTTTAGATAATCTAAATTTATTGATGAAATCATCTTTAAATTCTATTTTGTTATTCTTGTTTATGAGCTGAGAAGCATTTAAAATATATTGATTATTAACTACTTTGGTTATAACTTCAACCAAAGTATCAGGTTCTGTGTCTTTAAGCAAATAAGCATCAATGCCAAGCTCTACACAATCGTTAATTAACTTTTCATCAGCATACATGGTTAATACCAACTTTTTAATGTTGATATTTTTCTCATTCAATTTTTTGATGGTGCTTTTACCATCAAAATGAGGCATATTTAGGTCAATTATAGCTATGTCTGCCGATTGATTGCTAAGATAATCTACTGTTGAGCGACCATCGTTAAAAATAGCCTTTATGTTAAATCCTGCTGTTTCTGCTAATATGTTTGCTAAACCTTGTGCAAATAACTTGTGATCATCTGTAATTACAATATCAATCATAAAGTAGATTAATTAATTCAATTACAAGTTAAGGTTATAAAACTGTTTTACAAATTATTTTCTTTAGCGGTAATTTCTGCAATGTCTAAAACTTGTATTTCTTGTTCTTTATTAAAGTGTTTAACCCCATCGTTTATCATGGTCATGCAAAAGGGACAGCTTACCGCAACAACTTCTGCATTAGATTCTAAAATGTCGTCCATACGTTCTATGTTTACATCTTTTGTACCTTTTTCTGGTTCTTTAAACATTTGAGCACCGCCGGCACCACAACATAAACCATTTGCTTTACATCTTTTTAGCTCCACTAAATCGGCATCTAAAATTTCTAATGCTGCCCTTGGGGCTTCGTAAATACCGTTTCCTCGGCCTAGATAACATGGGTCGTGGAAGGTGATTTTTTTACCTTTAAACTCGCCACCCTGTGCTTTTAGCCTTCCATCGGTAATCAATTCTTGAATAAGTTGAGTATGGTGAATGACTTCGTAATTACCACCTAATTCTGGATATTCGTTTTTTAGGGTATTAAAGCAATGCGGACAAGCAGTTACTATTTTTTTAACTTCGTAACCATCTAATATCTGAATATTTGACATGGCTTGCATCTGGAATAAAAACTCGTTTCCTGCTCTTTTTGCTGGATCGCCGGTACAATTTTCTTCGGTTCCTAAAACGGCAAATTTAATACCTACATGAGTTAAGATTTTCGCAAATGCTCTGGTAATGCGTTGTGCTCGTTCATCGTAACTTCCTGCGCAGCCTACCCAAAATAAAATTTCTGGCTTTTCGCCTGCGGCTAGCATCTCTGCCATTGTTGGTACTTTTATATCTGTAATTTCCATATTTAATAGTTCAGTAGTTGAAATAGTTCATTAGTGAAGTGAGTTCATTAGTTAAAATAGTTCATTGGTTCCGATAACTATCGAGAGGAGTCCAAGAGTTGTACTTGATTGCTATCGGGATAGTTCTTTTGTGAATTCAATAGTTTATTGAGCTAATGGTGTTTTGGTTTTATTTTTTATTTCGATTTTATTTATCCTCATTTTAGGTTGCGTTAACGATTGCAGCGGCATCCTTTTTTGCTTTTAACCATGATGAAAAGGCAAAAAAGATACAGCGGAAAGCGTGTTTAAACGCACTTATTCTAATCTTTATTTGCCCAATTAAAACGATCGGCAGGGGAATATTTCCACGGCGCACCATTATTTTCTACGTTAGAGAACATGGCGTTTACGCTGCCTGCAACATTAGATTCTTCCATTACGGCATAGCGGCGTAAATCTACAATAATAGCCAATGGATCTATATTAATTGGGCAAGCTTCTGTACAGGCGTTGCAAGTGGTACAAGCCCAAATCTCTTCGCGAGTGATGTAATCGTCTAAAAGGGTTTTGCCATCATCGTATCCTTTGCCATGCTTATCGGTGTTTTTACCGACTTCTTCTAAACGATCTCGGGTATCCATCATGATTTTACGTGGCGAAAGTAGCTTGCCTGTTTGGTTAGCTGGACAAACATCAGTACAACGACCACACTCGGTACAGGTGTAAGCGTTCATAAGTTGCACCCAGTTTAAATCTTGAACATCTTTTGCTCCAAAACGGCTAATTGCGTCTACCGGTGGGGGAGTGAAAGATGGGTCTAACATGGCTTTAACTTCGTTAGTAACACTATCCATATTGGTAAAACGACCCTTTGCATTTAAATTACTATACCATGTATTTGGAAAGGCCAATATGATATGGAAATGTTTGGAGTAAGGTAAATAGTTTAAAAAAGCTAAAATACCAAGAATGTGGAACCACCAGCAGGCTCTTTCTATGGCTACTAATGCCTCTATGTTATTGGGTAAAATGTTTGCAATGTATTGTGATATTGGGAAGCTACCTGCCACAATGTAGTGCCCGTAACCTGCTAATTGTAGTTTATAGTCGGCAGCGTTCATGGTTAAAAATGCCGTCATTAAAAGCACTTCTATCACTAGGATATACATGGCATCGGCTTTTGGCCAGCCAATCATTTCTGGTCCTGAAAAGCGTTTAAGGTTAACGATTGTACGGCGAGCAATAAAAACAACTACACCCAGTAAAACTAAAAATGCCAATACCTCGAAAGAACCAATTAAAAAGTCGTAAAAACCACCTAAAAATGCAAAAATGCGGTGTGTGCCAAAAAGGCCATCTATAATGATTTCTAATACTTCTAGGTTAATGATGATAAAGCCGACATAAACAAAAAGGTGCATTATACCTGCTAATGGGCGACGAACCATTTTTGTTTGTCCCATGGCTATTTTTGCCATTGTAAGCCAGCGTTCTTTAGGTTTATCGCTTCGGTTTACGTCTTTACCTATATTAATATTGCGTATAATTTTTTTGACTTGAATGGTAAAAAAGATAGCCGCAGCTATAAAGGCTAGGGCGAATATGATTTGTGCTATCATTTAGTTGAAAATTGGTTTTAAGTAGCTAATATAATAAATAGGAAATTAAAAATTTACTATGCAAGCATAATATTTTTATTTAAAACGATTTTAGCTGTAAATTATATTTTATTTAATTGATATTGAAATAGATAGATTAAAATGAAATAAAATATAAAGCTTTTTTAAAATATTATTTGCGTTTTAACAAAAAGAGTCTACATTTGCAATCCCTAACAATTACCAATTAAGGGAATGGTAGGGTGCCTTAGCTCAGTCGGTAGAGCAAAGGACTGAAAATCCTTGTGTCGCTGGTTCGATCCCAGCAGGCACCACATAAGAAAAAACCTCTTAGATTAGTTTCTGAGAGGTTTTTTTGTTTTTCGGGGAACAGAAATGGGTACACTTTAAAAACTAAATGCTATATTAAAGTATCTGTTTAAAATACTGTTATTCAAATAATGAATGTTGATATTTAAAATAATGCTTATCTTCGTACCATAGCGATTAATTAACTTCATATAATAATGGCAACACCTATTAAAGCTACTCCAATACTATATGGTACTTCTTCCACGAAGTTCAATAAAATACTTGCGTCTGAAAGAAATGTAAAAGTTTCCGCAGAAGAAAAGCAACGTATTGAGAATTTAGTCCACAAAGTTTTAAACAAAACAAAATAATCAATTGAAATTAACTGATTTGTTTTTTTCGGAACTTACCGAAGAATCTCGATTAGACGATTTTGATTGTTCCATTGATGATATAACAGCATTCTTAAAAGATGATGCTTTAAAATATCAAAAGGAAAACATGGCTAACACCTATCTATTTTGTGATGACTGTGGATCTGTAAAAGCTTTTTTTAGTATCTCTAATGATTGCCTTAATGATTTAGGTAATGAAAAAGGTTTTAGCAATAATGTTTGGAATAGATTTCATAGAAGAATAAGACTTTCAAATACTAAAAGAATTAGACAATATCCTGCAATAAAAGTAGGTAGACTGGGTGTACATAAAGATTTACATGGAACTGGTATAGCTTACCAGTTAATGGATTTTATTAAAGGATGGGTAATAATAGACCATAAGCCTGCCTGCCGCTTATTAATTTTAGATGCCATAAATAAGCCTAAACAGATTAAATACTACGAGCGAAACGATTTTAAGCCTTTATTAGATGACGATACAAATAGTAAAACAAGAATTATGTATTACGATTTGTTAAAACTGGTATAGCTAAATAAAAATTTATTTCGATCTATTTGCTGTTAGTGCAAAATCTCTCCTCAGCGTTGTTTAATTATTTGCCCTAAACCTATTTATCTGTGCAACTTGACCATAAATTGCGCATCGAGTTGAAATAATCCCACAGTTCCCAAGCTTATTCGGTAGCGCTAATTATATTTCTTTATAATTAGTAATCGCAAAGTAGGTATAAGCAGCAAAACTTTTATCAGTTGAATTTTACAATTCTTATATAGTTAAACTACCATTAAATAGGTTTAACCTTAGATTTATTAAATTGTCACAATCCTTAATTGAATATTAGAAGCAATTAACCTAAATTGCTTTTTCAAATTAAATCTTAAATGAGGCACTTAGGCTATATCTTTTATATAATTTCTACGCTATTTTTAATCGCTGTTTTACCAGCAAAAGCACAAAATTTTAATCCGGCAGATTTGGTAAACCCATTAATGGGAACACAATCTAAACCAGATTTATCTAATGGAAACACCTATCCTGCAATAGGAGTGCCTTGGGGAATGAATTTATGGTCGCCGCAAACTGGGAAAATGGGAAACGGTTGGATGTACCAATATACTGCCGATAAAATTCAGGGATTTAAGCAAACCCATCAACCATCGCCATGGATGAATGATTATGGGCAGTTTTCTATTATGCCGGTGAATGGTTTAAAGCTAAGTCAGGATGCAAGAGCAAGCTGGTTTTCGCATAAAGCAGAAATAAGTAAGCCATATTATTACAGCGTTTACCTGGCCGACCATCATATCACTACAGAATTAACTCCTACAGAAAGGGCAGCTCAGTTTAGGTTTACTTTTGGACAATCTGATAGCTCTTATGTTATTATTGATGCTTTTGATAATGGGTCTTATGTAATAATTATTCCATCAGAAAGAAAAATTATGGGGTACAATTCTAGGTATAGTAGAGGGAAATACGAGAACTTTAAAAACTATTTTGTTATCCAATTTGATAAGGACTTTTCATCATCAGGAGTTTGGGATGGTAAAAACTTTACAGATGGATTGACAGAATTACAGAGCAATCATACCGCAGCAATCATCGGTTTTAAAACCAATAAAGGAGAAAAGGTGAATGCTAAAGTGGCGTCTTCGTTTATCAGTATTGCGCAAGCAGCGTTGAATTTGAAACGTGAAATTGGTGATGATTCCTTTGAGCAAACATCGGCGAAAGCCAAAAATGAATGGAACAAAAACTTAAGGAAAATTAAAGTAGAAGGTGGTACCGAGGAGCAAACCCGCACTTTTTACTCTTGCTTATACCGAGCTTTATTTTTTCCTAACAAGCTTTATGAGATTAATGAGAAGAACGAAATTGTGCATTGGAGTCCATATAACGGGAAAATTATGTCGGGTAGAATGTTTGCTGGAACAGGTTTCTGGGACACTTTTAGGGCTTTATATCCATTCCTAAATTTTGTTTATCCGGAAATTAATAAAGAAATGCAGGAAGGTTTGGTGAACGATTATAAAGAAGGTGGCTGGCTGCCCGAGTGGAGCAGTCCAGGTTATGCCAATATTATGGTGGGGAATAATTCGGCTTCGGTAGTTGCTGATGCCTATATTAAAGGAGTGCGAGGGTATGATGTGGAGACTTTGTGGGAAGCCGTAAAACATGGAGCAAATAACGCAGGCCCGATAGAAGCTGTAGGACGTGATGGCGTGAAGTATTATAACGAATTAGGTTATGTGCCTTTTGATGTAAAGGTAAATGAAAATGCGGCCAAAACTTTAGAGTATGCTTATGACGATTTTGCCATTTATCAATTGGGAAAAGCATTGAATAAGCCTGCCAGCGAGATAGAAATTTATAAGAAAAGGGCCATGAATTATAAAAACCTTTTTGATCCGGCAAGCGGATTAATGCGAGGCAAAAATCTGGATGGAACTTTTCAAAGTCCATTTAGTCCGTTTAAATGGGGTGGTGCTTTTACCGAGGGAAACAGCTGGCATTACACTTGGTCGGTTTTTCAGGATATTGATGGATTGGCAAAACTGATGGGCGGTTATCCTGCTTTTGTTAATAAATTAGATTCTGTTTTTTCTATGCCTCCCATTTTTGATGAAAGTGCTTATGGTGGTGTAATTCACGAAATCCGAGAAATGCAGATTGCCAATATGGGGCAGTACGCTCATGGAAATCAGCCTATACAGCACATGATTTATTTGTATAACTATGGTGGTGCTCCCTACAAAACCCAATATTGGGCTCGTGAAACGATGAATAAATTATATAAAGCTACGCCAGATGGTTATTGTGGCGATGAGGATAACGGACAAACTTCTGCTTGGTATATTTTCTCGGCCATGGGATTTTATCCGGTTACGCCAGCAACAGATCAATATGTTCTTGGGGCGCCTTTATTTAAAAAAGTTACCATTAGTTTAGATAATGGAAAAACCATCCAAATTAATGCCCCAAAAAATAACAGTGAAAATAAATACGTAAACAGTTTGACGTTGAATGGAAAAGCCTATTCAAAAAATTGGTTAAGTCATTCTGAATTGCAAAAAGGAGCGGTTATTAATTTTGACATGATTGCTGAACCTAATAAAAATCGCGGAAGCAAAAAAGAAGATTTTCCTTATTCTATGTCGACAGAGAAATAATGAATACCCCTCAAAAAAAATCATAAAATAAGGGCTTAAATCTTCTTATAATGATGTTTTTTGCCTTTTGACCTATAAACACCTATAACTTGATTAGTTAACCTACATCTTCTAATTTGATAGTTTCTCATATTTGAATTATTCCATGTTTAGATGTTTTAAAGAATGAAACAGTATTTGGATTAACCAATTAAAATTAATAGCAATAAAAGATAATTATGTTTATCAATGCAAACTATTCTTTTGCGTCTTTTTTTGAGAATTTGTTTTTTAGGAAGAAAATGGCGTTAAATCTTATCGAGATTAATGGTAAGGGTATAATTAGAACTGCTAATTTAAGATTGAGTTATCAAAGTAGATACCTTTAAATATCCTGTATGCAAATTATCATTTAAATCAATAATTATTTACCTCAAATACAAACATTAAATTGAATTTTAAAAAACGTTTGGTTCTAAATTTCTTAATCATTGGTGTAATTTATTTGGTAGGTTGCTCATCATGCAATCAGCAAGTTGTTTCATCAAACAAGGAAGCGAAAAAGCCAAATATGATTGTCATATTAATAGATGATGCTGGTTACGTGGATTTCGGTTTTATGGGCTCCAAAGATTTATTAACTCCAGAAATAGATAAGCTTGCGGCAGCAGGAACCATTTTTACAGATGCACATGTGAGTTCAACAGTATGCTCACCTTCTAGAGCAGTAACCCTCTTTATTTAATGGCAATTTTAAAAAATCTCTTTAACGTCATTCAATATAGATTTATATGAAATATTTTAGTCCTTAGCATGATAAAAAGGATATCGTTTCAATCTTTAACCCTTTTGTAGTATGAAAAATAATGTTTAAATACAATTATTTACTTATAATCTAATTCACTTATTTTAATCCTAAGGTTAATTCTTTTTTACCGTATCCTCTAAAAGCTCAGTTAATTCTTTGACAATTTCTGGATACTGAATTGCTAAATTTGTTTTTTCGGCAATGTCTGTTTTAAGATTGTAAAGCTGCGGTTGTTTATCATTTCCTAAAGCCATGTTTTTATCTCTTATCATTTTTGCGCCATTATTTGGTGGTATAAATTTCCAATCGCCCTTCACAATGGCTAATCCAGGACCTAATCCTTGCTCTACTAGACTTACTCGTCCAGTTTTAGACTTACCTAAAAAGGTAGATAACATATCTTCACTATCTGTAGCAGCATTTTTAGGGATATTTTGATCTAATAATTTTGCAAAAGAGGCAAAGAAATCTAGCTGACTTAATAAAGCGCCAGATACTTGATTCTTTTTAATTCCTTTAGGCCATTTTATGATGGTAGGTAATCTTGTGCCAGCATCAAACTTACTGTATTTACCGCCACTCATTTCGCCTGCTGGCGTATGTCCGTTAAGTTTTTCAACAGCATCATCTTTATAACCATCATCTAAAACGGGACCATTATCACTACTAAATACTACAATGGTATTTTTAGATAAACCTAATTGGTCTAATAATTCTACTATTTTACCAGTATTATAATCTAATTCTAAAAGGGCATCGCCTCTTGGGCCCATACCACTTTTCCCTACAAATCGTGGATGTGGCGCTCTAGGCACATGCACATCATGAATTCCAAAATATAAAAAGAAAGGATTTGCTTTGTTTTTTTCTATATAGTTTAATGCTTTATTAGTAATGTCATCACCCATTAATTCATCATTCCACCAGGCAGTTTTTCCGCCTGTCATATATCCAATTCTACTAATTCCGTTAATTATTGTTTCATCATGTTGATGAGAAAACATCATTTTTAATAACTCAGGATGAGCTTTTCCAGTAGGTAAATTACCAATTGGTTTATCGTAACTAACAGAAATAGGATCTTTGGGGTCTAAGTTTGCTACACGGTCGTTTTCTATATAAACGCATGGTACCCTGTCTGGAGTTGCTGGTATAATGAAAGAATAATCAAAACCTAAATCATTAGGACTTGGTTTAATACTTCCGTTCCAATCTGGACCATCTGCACCGCCAAGGCCTAAATGCCATTTACCTATTACTGCAGTTTTATAACCTGCATTCTGAAAAATATTGCCTAATGTTAATTGGTCTACAGTAATTATAGACCCTGCATTTCCTGCTGCTATACCAGTATCTTTTTTTCTCCAAGGATAAACCCCCGTTAAAAGTCCATATCTTGAAGGAGTACAAGTAGAGGATGTGGCATGTGCATTGGTAAACTTTATTCCTTTTTTTGCCAGTTTATCAATATTTGGAGTGTTAATTTTAGTGGCACCGTAGCAGCTAATATCTCCATAGCCCACATCATCTGCATAAATAATAATCACATTTGGTTTAGCATTATTTTGAGCTGTAATAGTATTTGATGCCAGTACTACTGCCGTTATTAAAAGTATACTTTTTAGTTTCATAATTTTAGTTTTTCCTAGAAATACTTCAGGTATTAATAGAATTAATTTTTGGTATTGATAACTATTTCCGTCGATTCTAAATCTTGGCTACTTACCTTAATTGTGATTTTTCCTTTAGTGTTTTTACTTTGGATAATGGCCATACATTTTCCGTAAAACAACTTCCTTTGGTGAGCATCAAATTGTTCTAAACTTGTTGGGTCGCCATTGCCCACTGCCCTTAATGTACCTTCTCCCGTTACCTCAAAATTTATTAAATGATCTGCCAATGGGCATAAATTTCCGTCTTTATCTGTTACGTTTACTGTTATAAATGCCAAATCAATACTGTTATTCTGTAAAGATTTTTTTGCAGGTTCTAGCATGATTTTAGCAGGTTTACCAGCAGTTTTAATCACTGTGGTTTCTGCAATTTTACCATCTTCATGGTAGGCAACAACCTTTATTTCTCCAGGTTGATAGATGGCATTTTCCCACCTCAATCTGTAACTATCCAATAAAACTTGTTTGTTAAATTCCCTCTTGCCAAAACTAATTCCGTTTATAAATAACTCGGCAGACGGATAATTGGTATAAGCATAAACAGGTACAGCTTCACCTTCTTTACCTTCCCAGTTCCAGTGTGGTAAAATATGTAATATTTTTTTATCGCTCCATTTACTTTGGTATAAATAATAGCGGTCTTTGGGTATTCCCGATAAATCTATAATCCCAAAATAAGAACTTCTGCTTGGCCAATTATTTAAATACGGAGTAGGTTCGCCTAAATAGTCAAAACCTGTCCAAACAAATTCGCCAGCTACAAAACTATTTTCTTGATTTTTCCACTCGGTATCTGGCAATTGCGACCAGCTGCAATATTCCAAATCGTAAGAAGAAGATTGATTATCTGGCCAAATTTTCATGGAGGCAGATTTTGCAGGTAATTTATAAACACCACGAGAGCTAACCGTAGAAGCAGTTTCGCTACCATAAATCATCCATTTAGGATATTTCTGATGTAGGTTTGCATAAAGCGCAGGTTTGTAATTCCATCCTGGGATATCTAAAACATTAGCTAAACCATTTTTTATGGCGGCATCTAAATTATTTAAACCAGCAGTTACTGGTCGGGTAGGGTCTGTTTCATGGCAAATGTCTGTTAGAAACTGAGCAATTTTATAGCCTTCTTTATCATTTTGTTCTCTAATTTCGTTACCTATGCTATACATAATTACCGCTGGATGGTTCCGGTCTTTTTTGATCATGGCAACTAAGTCTTTTTTTGCCCACTCATTAAATAAAGTATGATAGCCATTTTCTACTTTGGGTAATGCCCATTCATCAAAAGCTTCTGATATATAATAAAAACCAAGCTCGTCACATAGTTCTAACATTTCTGGTGCCTGAGGATTGTGTGTGCCTCTTATGGCATTGCAACCCATCTCTTTTAATAAGTTTAAGCGATATCTTAGTGCAGATTTATTCATAGCCATACCTAGAGGCCCCAAATCATCATGTAGGCAAACACCTTTTAATTTTGTTTGTATTCCATTCACAATCATACCTTTTTCTGTGTCAAATTGAATATCCCTTACTCCAAAATTGGTTTGATATTGGTCTATAATTAACTTTTTGCTTTTTATTTCACTTTTAGCGTAGTAAAGATTTGGACTTTCTGCACTCCATAAAACAGGGTTTTTTATTTCAATTTCTTGCACAACCAAACCATTACTTTTGGAGTTAATTGGTGTAGTTAATGTAGCAACTTTTTGATTTTCGATGGTGTATAAACTTGTTTCTAGCGTATAATTATCTGCGTAAGCATTTTCAAGATTTATGGAAGTTTCAATCCTAACTAATGCTTGGGTTTTTGATATTTTAGGGGTAGTAATGTATGTGCCCCAATGTTTAACGTAGGTAGAACTGGTAGTTACTAATCTTACATTTCTATAAATACCCGCACCTGGGTACCATCTTGCTGATTCTCTTTTATTTTCTAACCTTACGGCTAAAACATTGTCTTTTCCAAAGTTGATGTATTTGCTAATATCAAAACTAAAAGCAGCGTAACCATATGGCCACTCGCAAACAAATTTATTATTTAGGTAAATTTTAGCATGACTCATGGCACCATCAAACTCGACAAAGAATTTTTTGTTTTTGTCTTCTAAGTTAAATTGCAGATGTTTTCTGTACCATCCAACTCCAATATAAGGTAATCCACCTGTTCTGCCAGCTCTTGTTTTTGCAGTAGAGTCTCCGTCTTCTATTACTTTTACGGTTTGTAAATCAAAATTCTTATTAAAAGGGCCATAAATTGCCCAATCATGTGGTACAGTAACTTTTTGCCAATTGTTATCTTTTAGATTTATGTCAGAACCATTCTGTTGATCACCTTTAGAAAAAAGCCAATCGTTACTTAAAGTTTCAATTATTCTTTTTTGGTTTTGCGCCAGTAAATCATTATTTCCTATTAGTAAGTATAAACAGGTAATGGTTAATATGTATGCTTTTCTCATTCTTGTTTTATAGTAAAATCTTTTGTTATAAGCGTAATAGCGAATTATTTTAGCAGATTATTTATAGTTTTTTTTAAAATTATATTCAATAATACATTGTATTTTAAAATAAAATCAACATTAGAAATAGATGAGATAAAAGCTAATTCTTTATTTTAAAACTGTTAAATAAGACACGGTCAAAATTGAAGCCTTTAATGTTTTTATTTTAAAAAATTGTTTATTGATTAGTCACATTAAAAACCTGCTAAAAAAAAATATTTCCAATTTTTATAAAAATAATGGGTTTAAAATCAGGTTAATTTTTGCCAAAATGGTTTTAATTGGACTATGTTAAAATAGTATGTAAAGGTTCTTGTTTTTTCTTTTATGTGTAAGGTCTAACTCTTCAATTGTAAGGTGTTTTTAAGTCAAAATAGAGTTTTTTAGTGTTTTAAAGCCAGCTTTAAATTATAATGGTAGTATAAGATTTCCCTCAATAAACCCAATTCTAAAACATTTAAAGCTAAAACATTGTATATTGCTAATCCAATTTATAATCCAAAATTCTCCATGTTTAAACTATTTAGTATAAACTATAAAGTACTTTACTTATTTATTTTATTATTAATTTTTATTGATAGTGAAATTGTAGCTCAAATTAATGCCGAAAATAATATCACTATTAATAATGGGCTTATAAACAATGAAGTAACTTCCATTCACCAAGATAAATATGGTTTTATGTGGTTTGGTACTAGAGGGGGATTGAATAAATACAACAGTTATGATTTTAGTACTATTGGTTCAGATCCAAAGTCGGCAAATTACTTAGCAAATCAAGCTGTTGAAGCTATTGCCGAGTTTAAGAATATGTTATGGATAGGTAATAAAACAGGGGGTTTAAATAGTTATAATTTATTAACAGACTCTATTACTCATTACACTCCGCCAAAGAATGTTAACATTCAGGAAATAAAATCGCTTCATGTAGACCAAACCGGTACCTTATATATAGGTGCAGTACGTGGATTTTACCTTCTCAGAAAAGGCAAATTTGAGACAATAGACCAAAACGTAACTGTTTATTCAATTACTCAAGATCAACAAGGAAATATTTGGGCAGGTACAACGATGGGTTTATTGCAATACCTGCCAAAAACTAAAAAAATTAAACAAATTAGCTTAGGGGAAAAAACATTTGACATTACCTCCATAGCTATTAACAATCAAACACAAACACTATACCTTGGCTCTTGGAATAATGGATTGGTAAAGTATAATATTAACGATTCTTCGTATCAAAAATATTTTAATGGTTTAACAGCAGACGGGCTAGTTACAAAAAATGTATATCGCGTTTTCATAGATAAAAGAAATACGGTTTGGGCGGGTACTTGGGGCGGGGGCTTAAATAAGTTTAATGAAAAAACAGGTGTTTTTGAACGTGTAATTATAAAGCCTTATAATGTTTTCAATTTAGATTATGATATCATCTTATCTATTTATGAAGATAATACAGGTATTTTATGGATTGGAACCGATGGTGGCGGAGTTTGTAAAATAGATCCGTTTAGGAAAAAATTTAAGACATTAAGTAGTTATAATTTTAAATCTACACTACCAGAAAACTCGCACATCACCGCCATCTTAGAAGACAATCAAAAATCTTTGTGGTTAGGCACTAAAGGCAATGGATTAATTTATTCAGAAAACAAAGAAGTTTTTTTTAATATAAAATTAGGCACTAAACAAAAAAGAATAAACTGTTTTTTAAAAAATGATAAAGAATTATGGGTAGGTACAGGAGAAGGTATTGCTATTTTCAATGATTATCAAAAAAGCAATCAATTTAAGACAGTTGTTTACAAAGCCAAGGATAAAACTTCATTAAGCGGTCCTAAAATAACATCCTTAATAAAGGACAAGACCAATACGATTTGGGTAGGTACGCAAGAACAGGGTTTAAACCGAGTGATGGGCTATAAAGACGGAGAGCCTATATTTAGACAATATACTACACAATTAGGTATAGATGGAGCCATACAAAATAACAGGATTAGCTGCATGTTGGTTGATGATGAAAATAGGCTTTGGATAGGTACTTATGACGGTTTGCACTTATATAATAGAGCGTCAGATTCTTTTAGGGTTTTTAAAAGAGAGTTTGGTAAAAGTCAGAGATTATCTAATAATACAATTCTATCTATAGCAAGAGATAGTAAGAATAATATATGGGTAGGTACACAGCAGGGGTTAAATAAATTAAGTTTTAATGTTAAAGGCGAAGTTATAATCGAAAGCTTTTACCAAAGCCAAGGTTTTCCAAACGATTATATACATGCGGTATTGGTAGATCTTTCTGACCAAGTTTGGATGAGCACAAATAAAGGAATAACCAAGCTTGATCTTAAGAATAAGGTATTTAGAACCTTTGATATTAGAGATGGGATTTCTTCTAATACTTTTTCAGAAAACGCATCTTTCAATAATCAAAAAGGTCAGTTGTTTTTTGGTGGCATTGCAGGTATAACCTACTTTAATCCGGACAGCATCAAATTAAATAACTACGAACCACCATTATATATCACAGGGCTTCAAATTAACAACCAGAAAGTTACCGCAAGAAAAATAATTAACAATAACGTTATTTTACCCAAACCATTATTTTTAACCAATAAAATAGAATTATCCTACGAAGAAGATATTATTTCTATCTCTTACGCAGCTTTAGACTATCATGCATCAGATAAAAATCAATATCAATATATTTTAGAAGGATTTGATAAACAATGGGTTTCTGCAGGGAAAAATAGAACAATAACTTATACAAGTTTACCTTCTGGGTCTTACACTTTTAAAATTAAATCTTCTAATAGCGATTTAATTTGGAACTCAAAAATCACCTCTATTCAAATAGATATTTTACCACCACCCTGGAAAACTTGGTGGGCGTACATTATTTATTCTCTAATGATTGGTGGCTTGTTATACCTGTCTAGAAAAATAACTTTAAATAGAATTTATTTAAAGAATAAGTTAGAGATAGCTAACTTAAATTATGAAAAAGAGCATGAAATAGTGGAGATAAAAAGTAAAGTTTTTACTAACGTATCTCATGAGTTTAGGACTCCGCTTACGCTGATGATTGGACCATTAGAAGACTTGGTTGATAAGGAGGGTTTAGATAGCTCGACAAAAAGTGTGATTAAAAACGTTCAAAATCAATCTAAAAGATTACTGAGTCTGGTTAATCAACTATTAGACTTTAATAAGGCAGAGGAAAATTCTCTTAAATTAAATGCCAGTTATCAAGACATTGTTTATTTATCAAAAATAATTTCATCATCTTTTGAGGATGAAGCTAAAAGAAAGCATATACAGTTCTCATTTAAATCTAACGTTACAGAATTGTATCTATGGATAGATTACGATAAAATTGAAAGTATAGCCTATAATTTACTTTCTAACGCGTTTAAGTTTACACCAAGCCAAGGCGAAATATGTTTTGAGGTAAATTATTTAAACAGTACAAACCCAATTTGTGAATTTATAGTAGCCGATACTGGCAGAGGCATAAGTAAAGAAGATAAGGACAAAATTTTTGATCGGTTTTATCAAGTATCGCAAGCAGAGGCCGGTAAATATCAAGGAACAGGTATAGGCTTAGCTTTTGTTAAAGATTTAGTAGAATTACATAAAGGTAAAATTTACCTCACAGATAATGAGCCGCAGGGTTCTATATTTAAGATAGAATTACTAGCAGAGGAAGTTTCTAATAAGGAGAGAATTAATGAGTTAAATGAAGAACTTGATATTATTATTGGAACAAATGAGCATAATTTAGAAGACAGCGATTTACCAATTCTTTTGGTGGTAGAAGATAATGAAGAACTTAACCATTACCTATGCTCTACACTTAATAAGGTAGGTAAAGTAATATCAGCAAAAGATGGAAAAGAAGGGATAGAAAAAGCTTTAGCAACCATTCCTGATTTAATTGTTAGTGATGTAATGATGCCAGAAGTTGATGGATATGAGCTTTGTAAAACGCTTAAAGAAAATCATGCTACCTCACACATTCCGATTATTTTATTAACAGCAAAGTCTGATGATTTATCTCATATACAAGGAATTAAGCTAGGAGCTGATAATTATTTGGCAAAACCATTTAAGCCAGCATTATTACTATCTCACGTACAAAGCTTAATCCTATCTCGTAAAAAGCTAAAAGAACTATTTGCACATAAGCTAAATTTAGAACCTGGCGAAATTGAAGTGACCTCTTACGATGAAGAATTTATCAAAAACACTATCCAATATATAGAAGACAATTTAGTAAAAGAAGATTTTTCTATTGACGAGTTAGCAAACGAACTTAACATGAGCAGGTCTACATTTTATCGTAAATTGAAAGCGTTAACAGATATGTCGGGTTCTGATTTTATTAGATTAATAAGATTAAAAAGAAGTGCACAATTTTTAAAATCAGGAGAATATACAGTAAGCACAGCCGCATACAACGCCGGATTTAATGATTTAAAGCACTTTAGAAAAAGCTTTCAAAAACAGTTTGGCATTAACCCATCAGACTATATTAAGAATAACGCTAAGGTATAAAAGGCATTAAAATATATATTTTTGGTGCTTTTTAACAATTTGAACAAAAATTACCGCTGTTTTGATTTGTACACCCCCTTTAATTTATGAATAAAGTCTCTACTATTGTTTCGGGAAGTATCTAACTTTCTTAAACCAATTTAATAAACTAAATTTTAAATCTTTTAGCGTATGCGTATTTTACAATTACTTAAATTCAAAGCTTATTTCAATGTAGTTGCGCTGATTTTTTGCGCACTAGCATGTTTTAGTTTTAGCAATACAATTGCTATGCCTTATCAAGATGTTACTATTAAAGGTAAGGTAGTTTCTGCCCAAGATGGCGAGACACTTCCGGGAGTTTCTGTATCTGATACCAATAACCCAAGTCTTGGTACGGTAACAGATATTAATGGAAATTACCAACTGAAGGTAAATCCGGATACAAAATCACTTACTTTTTCTTATTTAGGGTATAAAAACATGGTTGTTGCTATACAAAGCAAAACTGTAATTAATGTAAGCTTAGAAGAAGATATTGCTAAATTAAGCGAAGTTGTTGTAGTAGGTTATGGCGAGCAGAAAAAAGTAAACCAAACAGGCTCTACAGAAACCATCAGATTTGGCGATGCAGTAAACACACCAGTAACTAATGCCGGACAGTTAATGTATGGTAAATTTTCTGGGGTTCAAATTACACAGGGTAGTGGATTACCAGGATCCGATGCTTCATCGGTAATTATTAGAGGTATAGGTACTTTTGGTAATGCAACTCCATTAGTAGTTATAGACAATATCCAATATACAGGCTTGGAGGCATTTAATAATTTGGCACCATCAGATATTGAAACCATTTCGGTTTTAAAAGATGCTTCTGCTAGTGCTATTTATGGGGCAAGAGGTGCAAACGGTGTAATAGTGGTTACAACTAAAAAAGGCAAAAGTGGTTCTACAAGTATAATTTATAACGGATGGACTGGTTTGCAAGAAGTAACAATTACACCAGAATATTTAAATGCAGTAGATTACGCAAGGTTAAAAAACGAGCGTGATATTAACTTAAATGGAGCTAATGCCCCTTTAAGATATTCTGCTGCTAATATCCAAGCAATAATTGATGGTTCAGATCCTAACAGGTATGCAAATACCAATTGGGCTAGCGAAATATTGAGAACTGCACCCATTCAAAACCATTATCTTTCTTTTTCTGGAGGATCAGATAAAACCACCTACAGAATATCTACAGGTTATCAAAATCAAGAAGCTGTAGTAAAAGGAAAATTTAAATCAGAAAGATTTAATTTAAGCTTAAATATTAACTCTAAAGTAAAGGATTGGTTAACTGTTTCTAACGTTACCAATACGTATTGGAGTAAATTTACTGGTCCATCTGGCGGAGCAGGGGCCATTACCGGCGAAACTGGAATTATTAATCAATTTCAAAGATCTTCGCCAACAATACCTGCCTTTTACGCTAACGGAGAATACGGTATAGTAGATGGTTCTTATCAAAATGTAAATTTCAGTTTTCCTGCAACAAATCCATTAAGAACTGGGCAACTTGGGGACAGTCAAAATGATGATATCAATATTGCTGAAAGGATTGGTGTTAAGGCCAATATTACAAAAGATTTATCTTTTGAAACTAGCGGAGCTATAAACTTAAGCTATGGCAACTCTGATAATTTTACACCTACAAATCAAACTAATGATTATGATGGCGCATTAGTAGGTCAAACTTTAGTAAATACACTTAATAATAGTACAAGTTTTAATTATACTATACTTAACGAAAATATTTTACGCTACAATAGAATCTTTAAGAAAGATCATAACGTATCTTTTTTGCTAGGTCATTCCTTAATTTATACTCGTAACGATGGATTTTCTGCCTCATTACAAGGTTTTCCATCTAACTTTATTAGAGAGTTTAATGGTGGTGGGGTTTTAAATCCTAATGTTTCTGGTGGCGCTTCTGAAGTTTCCTTACAATCGTTTTTTTCTAGAGTAAATTACGCATACAAAGACAAATATCTTTTAGAATTAAATGTAAGACGAGATGGTTCTTCTAGGTTTGGCCCTGGTAATAGGTATGGTAACTTTCCTTCAGCATCTGCCGGATGGCGTATTAGCGAGGAGAAATTCTTGAAAAAAACACCATGGATTTCTGAATTAAAGTTGAGAGGTAGCTGGGGAATTACAGGTAATGATAATATAGGAAATTACATTTTTGAGCAAAACTATAGCTCTACATTAGATTATTTCTTAGGAAGTAATAATATAGTACCAGGTGTAGCTTTAACAGCATTAGCAAATACAAGTATTTCTTGGGAAGCTGTAGAGCAATATGATATTGGAATAGACGCAGATTTCTTTAAAAATAAATTGTCTATTACTGCAGATTATTTTCAGAGAAACAGTTCGGATGTTTTATATAACAATTTTCCAATACCAAGTACTATAGGTGTTACTAATTTGGCAGCTCAAAATGCAGCTGCAATGGTAAATAAAGGGGTAGAATTATCTGTTAACTACCGTGGAAAGTATAAAAGTTTAAATTATAGTTTTGGTGGTAACTTTACCAAGTTTGCCGATAATGAAGTTACAAGTTTAGGTTTCAAAGGAAGAGAAACAATAAGTGGTCAATCTATAATACGCATTGGAGCTCCTTTTAATGCCTATTATGGCTATAAAGTAGCAGGTATTTTCCAATCAGCAGCTGAAGTAGCTGCAGCTCCCCGTCAATTTGGAAGTAATTTAACTGCACCTGGCGATTTTAAATATCAAGATTTATCTGGCCCAGCGGGTATTCCAGATGGTGTGATTAACGCTTTTGATAGAACAGTAATTGGTAACCCTTTTCCAGAGTGGGTTTACGGCTTCAATGCGTCTGCTAATATTAAAGGGTTTGATTTTAGCGCTTTATTTCAAGGAGTTAAAAATATTCAAAGATTACTGAATGATAATGGACAATTGCCCTTCCAAGACGATAGAAATAACGCATTATCTTACTGGGTAAATAGATGGACACCTCAAAACCCATCAACAGAATTATCTAGATTGGGTGGTCAAAATAATAGTCAAATTTCTGATTTTTATCTAGAGGACGTTTCGTTTTTAAGATTAAAAAATATTGAGTTTGGTTACACCATACCTACTTTAAAAACTCAAAAATTTGGCGTATCTAAAGTTAGATTATATGTTAGTGGGCAAAATATGTTAACCTTTACGGATTTTAAAAACTTTGATCCAGAACGTCAAAGAGGTGGAGGTACAGATCAACAAGTTCCATTATACAAAGTATTTACATTTGGTTTAAACCTTAAATTTTAAAATATTATGAAAAAAATATTAATTATATGTTTCCTATTTACCTTTGTGGGTTGTAAGGAAGCCTTTTTAGAGCGAGGCTCTTTAACTCAAGTTAGTGCTTCTACATTTTGGAAAAGCGAGGCAGATGCCAAATTAGGTATAAACGCAGTTTACGATGCGTTACAAGACAGACCGCAATTTAGTGGTAACTTAAACGGAGGAGCTGGCTTTCCTATGTATGATTGTTTTGGCGATAATGCTTACAATAATTACAAATTTGAAGGTCCAGGTAATTTTATGATTGCCAGTGTAGATCCTTCAACCCCATTTTTTAATTTTTTATGGGTTTCTAGTTACAGAGGAATTGGTAGAGCGAATTTAGCTTTACAAAACATCCCAACAATACCGGCTAATTTAATTTCTGATGTAAGTAAAAAATCTTTAATTGCACAAGCTTTGTTTTTGAGGTCTTTGTTCTACATGAACCTTGCTGTTTACTATCAAGATGTACCTTTAATTTTAAAAGTGCAAAATTTAGATGAAGCTTATGTAGCTAAAAATACTTATCAAGAGGTATCAGATCAAATTATTAAAGATTTAAAAGCAGCCGCATTAGATCTACCAATTGCGCATCCAGCAAACGAATATGGTTATGCCACTAAAGGAGCTGCTTTAGGTTTATTGGCAAGGTTTGATCTTTATAACAAAAATTACCAAGGTGTTATGGATGTAACTAACCAAATGACTTCATTAGGCTATTCCCTAAACACTAGCTATAGTCAGTTATTTACAGAACAAGGCGAGTTTTCTAGAGAAATTGTTTTTTCTGTTCGTTTCTTTCAAGATGCTTTATCTAACAACGGAGAAACTTTTTCATCAACTTTTATAGGTATACCAAAAGTTAATAATCAACCAATGCCAAATTTAGTTAAAGATTATTACTGTACAGATGGAAGGCCTATAACTACTTCGCCTTTATACAATGCAAACAATCAAAAAGCCAATCGCGATCCAAGATTATCTGCCTCTGTATATTTTAGAAATGATATTTTTATGGTCGATTTGAACAGACCTTTTCTAGGGAACACAGCAACAACTTATGGCTTAAAAAAGTACATTAGAAATTCTGCTTCAACTACAGGTATTGCTCCATTTAACCCAGGCGGACAAGATTTTATTGTACTAAGGTATGCCGATGTTTTATTAATGAGAGCAGAAGCCATGGTAGAATTAAATCAATTAGGGACTGTTTATTCACTTGTTAACCAAGTTAGGGCTAGAGCAGGAATGCCTACTGTAGAAAGTGTAGAAGGCACTAATCTTAGTCAATTACAATTAAGAACCATTGTCCGTCATGAGCGTAGGGTAGAATTAGCTTTTGAAGGATTAAGATTTTTTGATTTAAAAAGATGGGGAGAAATGCAACAAGCTACTCAAAGAGCTTCAGCAGATAATATTGCAGGCTATGCCGCTTCATATATGGGTGGAGGAAAGTCAGAAATTTTTCCAATTCCTCAGACAGAGTTAGATGGAAATGAATTTTTAAAGCAAAATCCTGCTTGGCAGTAAAATTTATTAATTTAAAACTTTATAAAGATTAACTTTATAAATACAAAATATGTTAAAATTTAATTCTGGCTGTAAGTTACATTGGTTTGGTTTATTATTTTTAATAATAAATTCCAATTTTATTTACAGCCAGTCTTTGTTTAAAAACAATCCCAATATCATTATCATTCTGGCCGATGATTTAGGCTATGCCGATGTAGGCTTTAATGGATCCAAAGATATACCTACCCCAAATATTGATAAAATAGCCAAAGGTGGAGTTACTTTTACCCGTGGTTATGTAAGTTATGCTGTTTGCGGGCCAAGCAGAGCTGGTTTAATCACCGGTAGATATCAAGATAAATTTGGTTTTGCTAAAAACCCATTATTAGCACCAAACGATGCTGCAATGGGTTTGCCTTTAACAGAACAAACCATAGCCAATTATTTAAAGCAACAAAATTACACCACTACAGCCATAGGAAAATGGCATTTAGGTGCTCACCAAACTCTTAGACCAAATAAAAGAGGTTTTGACGAGTTTTATGGCTTTTTAAGTGGAGGTCATAGATATTTTCCAGAAGAATTAACCCTTCAAGATTTATCAGAAATAAAAAGCCAGTTTGATGGCTACAAAACCAAACTTTTAAGAAATAATAGCAGAGTAGAAGAAACAGAATACTTAACTGATGCTTTTTCTAGAGAGGCAGTTTCTTTTGTAAAGAGAAAAGGTAATAATCCTTTTTTTATGTATTTAGCATACAACGCACCTCACTCGCCGTTACAGGCAACAGACAAATATTTAGACAGATTTAAAGATATCAAAGACCCAAAAAGAAGAACTTATGCTGCTATGGTAAGTGCAATGGATGATGGTATTGGCCTTTTATTAAATCAACTAGAACAACAAAACCTTACTAACAATACTTTAATTTTCTTCTTGTCAGATAATGGTGGACCAACCAATGATAACGCATCTAATAATTCTCCTTTAAGAGGCTTCAAAGGCGATTTTTTTGAAGGTGGCATTAGGGTTCCATTTGCCATGAAATGGCCTGCACAAATTACAGCAAACACTATTTATAATAAACCTGTAATTTCTTTAGATATTTTTGCAACTATTGTTGGGTATTTAGGAGGCAAAACTAAAAGTGAGTTAGATGGGCAAGATCTATTGCCCTTTTTAAAATCGGATAATAACAAGTATCCTCACGAATTCTTATACTGGCGAAACTTCGAGAAAAATAAATTCGCCATTATTCAACATGATTTTAAATTGATAGAAGAACAAGACAATCAGAAATTTTTATTCAATTTAGGTCAAGATGTTAAAGAGACCAATAACCTTATTCAAACCAACATTACAAAGCTAGATTTCCTAAAAAAAGAACTTTGGAATTGGAAAAAATTGCTCCAAACTCCAAAATTTGATGGGCTCTTGGATGACGATATTTATACAAAAAGCCATCCAGATAGGTATCAAATAACCATACATAAGTAAAAAATTTATACATGTTAAAACATATTGTTTTTATAAGCCTAATGCTGTTAAGTTGGCAATTTTCTTTTGCCAAAAATTATTATGTTCATCCAATTTTAGGAAACGATAACCAAAGTGGCTTAACCATTAAAAAAGCATTTAAAACGCTCTCAAAACTAGAAAACATACAACTTGTTGCTGGCGATAAAGTTTATTTAGCAGCTGGAGAAATATTTGAGCAGTCGTTAAATTTAAACAACCAAATGGGAACTGCTTTAAACCCTATCATTATAAGTAGTTTAAATTGGAAAACCCTAAAGACCGATAGTGCAGCTACCATTAACTTTATTGGTAAGCCTAATGGCATATTAATTCAAGATTGTAGTTATATCACTATACAAAACATTAAATTAACAGGAAATGGATTTGTTAAAGAAGATGTCATAAGTCCAATGCGATGCGGTGTATTAATCAATAACAAAAATACACGATTAATGGAATCCATTACTTTAGACAACCTATATATTCATGATGTTTATTACCAAAAGCAAGGTTTTGTTAAAGACCCTGGCGAAGTTAAAACAGCCAACGGAACTCAAAAATATGGATGGGGAATAAGAGTAATCAATAACAATAAAGAAGGTTTAATTACTAAGATAAATATTCTAAACTGTACTATTAAAGACGTAGGGCATACCGGAATTAAGCTAACCGGTAACAATAAGAATATAAGCAATACTAATATTATCAATAACAAAGTAATAGCTGTAGGTGGGCCAGGTATACAAATGTCTGGTGTTAAAGACATTCATGTTACTCAAAATTTGGTTAATTACTCTGGTAGCGAAACTGAATCTAGAAAATGGGGTAGGGGAAGTGGTTTATGGACCTGGGGTTCTTCTAATGTTTTGATAGAAAAAAATAGATTTTTAAATGCTAATGGTCCTGGAGACTCTGCCGGTGCACATATAGATTATAATTGCGATAACATAGTTATACAATATAATTTAAGTGCCTTTAATGCTGGTGGTTTTTGCGAAATTTTAGGTAACAATTTTAATTGTGCCTATAGGTATAACATCAGCTATAACGATGGTTTTAGAGAGAAAGGTAAAAATGGCGCTTTTCAAGAAGGTAAAACTCTTTGGTTAAGCGGTTATACTGGCAATAAATCTCCTAAAAATGGGCCAACAAATAATTACATCTATAACAATACAATTTATTGCGATAGTTTGATTATTCCAAAAGTAGCTTTTGAGAAAACGAGTAATCATGTAATTATTGCTAACAACATATTTGCCATACAAAGAGATTTTAAAGTAGTTACCGGAGACCAATTAAAGGCAGATAGTACATTGGCTATTCAAATACCAAACTCTATTTTTAAGAACAATTTATTCTTGAATAAGAGCTGCTGGCCAAATCAAATCAAATTTAGCGAAGAGGTTAATTTTTACGCTAATCCGCAATTAAAAATCACCAATCCACTTAATCTAACATCATACATACCACAAAATATAGGAGCAATCAAAAACATGGGTGTTTTAATCACCGAGTTTGAAAAGCAGAATGATATTAAACTGTTATATAGTTTAAAATTAGATTATGATATTTTAGGTAAACCAATTACAGGAAAGCCAAGTATAGGAGCTATACAATAAATTTATTTATATCCATTTTGTAAATTAATACTTTAAAGTTTTTACAAGCTAGACTATGTAATTATAAAGGCAAAACTATTAAATTTTAAGTTTATACAGCTTTTGAACTGTTTACCTCCCTTAAATGAATTACTGTGCAACTTAAATTGTTTATTCATTTGCCCATATTTGAATAATTAAAACCAATCAATCCACATACTTGTTATTTTAAATGCGAAAGATTTAATACAAAAAATAAGAGTTAGGGATAAAAATTAATAGCTAATATAAATTCAAAGATGAAAAATTTAAAAACCTATCTAATACTTTTTACTGCATTAGTTATTTTGAGTACCGCATGTACAAAAAAGAAATCTGAAGCAACTCCAGAACCTGTTCCACCTCCTGTTGTGGTAACTCCACCTACATCAACGGTAGTTACTGGTTTTACAATTTCTCAAAGCTTAAACCAGACTGTACCTAAATATGATTTAGAATCTACTATAATTTACAGTTCTTCTAGCCAAGAAGCAACAGGCTTTAAACAGCTTCCGGCAACCTACAATGATAATATTAAATCATTTAATTTGCCTAAAGGTTATATGGCAGTTTTTTCTGAAAACCAAAATGGTACGGGAGAATCAATATGTTATGTAGCGGTTACTAGCGATGTAAGTGAAAACCTACCATCAAGACTTGTAGGTAAAGTATCTTATGTAAGGTTTTTACCTTATAGAAATGTAAATAAAAAAGGCGTTTGCCAAACTAATATAAATGATGTAAACGCAAGTAAAGCTTCTTGGTTTTATAATTGGGGTTTAGGCGCAACCTCTACAGCAACACAACATTATGTTCCCATGACATGGGGAAAAGGATCTGCTAATGCTGCAACAGCATTAAATTTTATAGCAAGAACCGACATTGATCATTATTTATCTTTTAACGAACCTGATGGATCTAACCAATCAAATATTCCAAATATAGATGAAGCTGTTACTGGATATAGAACTATGCTGCAAACAGGATTAAGAATGGTTTCGCCAGCAGTAGAGCAAGATAATTCTACAGGAGCTAACAGATGGTTAACAAATTTTGTAACAGCAGCAAATGCACAAAAAGCTCGAATAGATGTGATTGCATTACATTGGTACGATTGGGGAAATCAAAATTCCAATTTAGCTACAGACGAGCTTACTGCAAACGCCGCTTTAAATAGATTTAAAAATTATATAGCCAAAGTACATGCAGCGTATCCAAATCAAGCGTTATGGTTTACAGAATACAATTGTAACCCCGGAAGATCTATTCCTGTCCAAAAAATATTTATGAAAGCCTCTGCAGAATATTTAAATACATTACCATATGTAGAGCGTTATGCTTATTTCTTTAATGGAACTAATTTCCCTCTAACTTCTGGCGCTCCTAATCACACGCTTACAGATGTTGGCCAAACTTGGTTAAATATAGATTCGCCACCAGCTTTTACAAATAATATCATTCCTAACTAAGAAACAATAATTTAATTTAATAAAAAAAAGCTCGATTTACTAAATGTAAATCGAGCTTTTTTTTTGCAGTAATAATTGGCGTTTTAAACCTTGTGAAGGTTTAAAATTTTAAGAAAAAGAATAGAAGTATTAATCTAAAAAAAAAAGCTGCATTATTTATTCTACTTATACCAAGTTACCTTCTTCATAAAATTGTTTTTAAAGTCTTTATGCATGTTATTGAAGCGAAAAATCTCCGCTTGAACAGTAAAGCACCCCTAATTGAAAAGCTATCCACCGTTATAATTTAATGGGCATAGCTACTTTTGATTTAACCAAATTATAAATAAAGATGAAAAAATTTTACTTAACCATTATGGCTATGGCCATGTTTTTTAGTAGCGTAAATGCTCAAACAGTAATTCCTGCAGGAGCAGGTGTAGGCGGAGGCGAAATAATTTTGCCTCAGTATGCCTATTTTGGTGGAACAGTAGCCTCTAGATCTCCTTTTGTTTGTAGATTAACCCTAACAGGTTTAACTCCTTCTACTACCTATCGATATACTACTGGTATTTCATCTACAAGTATAATAACAACAACCTTTGCTGCTGGGAATTTTATACATATCAATAACACAACAGATGCTACATATGGTAATATTTTAGGTTTCACCTCTCAAAAGGGACTAAATGGTGCCTATTTAAGTTTTAATAATGTAATTACATCTGGGGCCACTAATTACTTTGGAACGTTTGATACAGATGCATCTGGAAACTACACAGGTTGGTTTGCAACTGTTACAATAGGTAATGCAACACAACAAGTTTCGGGTTCAGATGCTTATTTTTATGTAAATATTGGACCAAATACTTCCCCTGCGTATGCACCTAATATTTCTTATAGAACAACTTCAACAATAAAACTTTTAGATTATACTACTAATAGTACTGGTGTAACAGCCTTAGTTGGAACAACATCAGGTATCAGTAACGAAAAACTAGTAAGCTTATATGATAATACTAGTTTTACTGGCAGACCATTATACACAACTTTTACCGAAAATGATGGATTAAATCTTGCTTCATTTACAACCTGGTATACAACTGCGGCAACTTCAAATGTGAATGGTGTTTCTGGTAAATGGGGTGCGGTTATTCCAAATAATTTAGCTTCTGGAGTTCGAGGTATTAGATTTTATGAACCATCTGATGGTTCACAAATTGTGGTAGGAAACGGATCCGGTAATACTAGTGCAGACGGAGTTTGGAATTCAGTTTCTACCGTTAACCCCACAGGTGGAGATGCCACTCCTATTGAGATCAATAGTATTGCCCCATCTACACTACCTATTTCATTAACAAACTTCACTGCATCTGCTTTAGCAAATAGTGTTAAGTTAAACTGGGAAACAGCACAGGAAATTAATAACCAATATTTTGAATTGTTAAGATCTACAGATGGCAAAAGTTTTAGTGCAATTACTAAAGTAAATGGAGCTTTAAATTCTACGGAAATTAGAAAATATTCATTCACAGATTACTCTGCTCAAAGTGGTACAAATTATTATAAATTAAAGCAAGTAGATACAGATGGTAAGTTTACCATATCTAACACAGTTTCAGCAAACATGGGCTTACAAGACGAATCTTTTAAAGTCATTAGTTCTTCTGACAAAGATATTACCATTGCTATTAGTTTAAACAAAGCCGTTAAAGGAGAAATAGTGTACACTCAATTAGATGGTAAAGTACTGTTTAAGCAAACTTATGATTTAAGCAATGGTTATAATTCCATTAATGTTCCAGTTACTTTAAATCCTAATCAAATAGGTATAGTTAGTTTCTTTGATGGTACTAATTTAAAAAGCATCAAAATTCTTAGATAAAAAACTTTTAAAAAAGTAAGCAGAGTTTAATCACTTTGCTTGCTTTTTTTATTTTAAATCAAATATATGTATCTATTTAAAACTTACTTTAAAGGTGTTTTTTCAACATTATTGATGTTGTTAAGCGCAACCATAACAAATGCACAACTAACCATTTTCGTAAACCAAGGTCAATCTGGCACTCAAGGTACTTGCGTTTCTTCTACAATTTATAAAGGATCTTCTGTTCCTCAAAGTTTGGATAACCAAATTTCTTCTATTCAATTGCAGCAAGGTTTTATGGCTACCCTTGCAGAAAATGAAGATGGTTCTGGTAATCGATATACATTTATTGCATCAGTAAGTAATGTCACAGTGAATTTAAGCGCTCAATTAAATGATAAAGTTTCTTTTATTAGAGTGTTGCCTTTTATCAATACCTTAAAAAAGGGAGTTGGTTTTCAGGACAATACGGTTATCGATAACCTAAATGTGTCTTGGTTTTATGATTGGGGATCTGCAGATATTTCAACAGTAAGTAGAGAATATTCTCCAATGTCTTGGGGTAAAGCTGCGGCTAGTGTTTCTAAGATTCCAGACTATATTAGTAAGGGGGGTGTAAATACGCTCTTATCTTTTAATGAACCTGATAATAGTGGCCAATCTAATGTTGATGTTCAAACTGCAGTACATCTTCATGAAAATTTAGCAGCAACAGGATACAGATTAGGTTCACCTGCTTGCGAAGAGGCAAATGCAACTGGGGCAAATAAATGGTTAACCAATTTTATGACTTCTGCAAATTTAAGAAATATTAAAGTAGACTATATAGCTGTGCATTGGTACGATTGGGGAAGTTATTCTAGTACTAATAATACTGCGCCAAATGTTGCAAATATGTTTACAAGGTATAAAAATTATATTAATAATATTTATAGTACATACAATAAACCAATATGGATAACAGAGTTTAATGCTAATCCTAATACTACATCAGCTACTCATGAAGCATTTATAGCTTTAGCATTACCTTGGTTAGAACAGCAACCTTTTATAGAAAGGTATGCATATTTCTTTCCACCTGCTTTGCCTCCAATGTCTGCAGGGGTATTAACTCCAATAGGCAATGCCTATAAAAATCAAAGTTCAAGTGCATCTTTTACCACTAACAAGGACAATTCTGAAGTTACAGGGATTGGTAATTCACGATATGTTTATGAGGCGGAGAACGCTACATTAACTGGCGCCAGTTTAGTTAGTTGTACAAATGCCTCGGGAGGTTCTATGACGGGGGCAGTGACAGGCTCAAATAACGTCTCTTTTCAAAATATTACAGTGCCATTTACAGGTAATTATAATTTGGATATCAGCTTTTATGCAAAAACAGGTAGAACAGGGATACAGGTTAAAGTAAACGGAGGTACAGCCATTAGTTTGGATTTTCCCGCAAGTGGTAATTGGTGTTATGAAACTAGTAATAATATTCCAGCAGTGTACGAAACAATTGTAACTTTAAATGCGGGTAATAACATCATAGAATTTAGTGAATCTTCAATTTTAGATAAAATAAAATTAATAGGTATTATTGGAACATTACCTATAAAATTGGTCGATTTTTCTGGAGAATCCAGAGAAAATGGAGTAAAATTAAACTGGGAAACAGCGCAAGAAGTAAATAATCAATATTTTGAAATTTTAAGATCTATGGATGGCGTAAGCTTTAGCTCTATAACTAAAGTTAACGGAGCTATAAATTCTACAGAGAACAAAAGGTATTCTTTTATGGATTATAACGCCCAATCTGGCACTAATTACTATCAATTAAAGCAAGTAGATACAGATGGAAAGTTTACCATATCTAATACCATAGCGGTTAATATGGGCTTACAAGACGAGTCTTTTAAAGTGGTAAGTGCTACAGATAAAGAGATAGCTGTAGCCATAAATTTAAATAGGGCATTACAAGGCGAAATTACCTACACCCAATTAGACGGTAAATTGTTATTTAAACAAATTTATAACCTAAATAGTGGTTACAACGCAATTAATATCCCAGTGTTGTCATACCCTAACCAAATTGGTGTTGTAAGCTTTTTTAATGGCAGTAACTTAAAGAGCATAAAATTTCTTAGGTAGTACACAATTAATGTTTAACAAATGGTTCAAATGCTGTAATAGATAATGTTAAAGTAGAATCTTGCGATATTTCTAACGTTTCGCATACTGGCTTAAAATTGACAGGTACAAAAGAAAGCATTCAAAACATTAAACTCCTAAACAATAAAATTACTGATGTTGGTGGACCTGGTGTTCAAATGTCGGGAGTCAAAACAGGTTTAGTAAGTGGTAATTACATTAATGGCTCTGGAAGTAAAACAGACAGTAGACATTGGGGAAGAGGAAGCGGTTTATGGACTTGGGGAACTTCTGATGTAATTATCGAAAAAAACTCGTTCTTGAATGCAAACGGACCTGGCGATTCTGCAGGTTGCCATATAGATTATAACTGTAATAACATAATTGTTCAATACAATTTAAGCGCAAACAATGCTGGTGGTTTTTGCGAAATTTTAGGAAATAACTATAACTGTGCTTATCGTTATAACATTAGCGTAAATGATGGCTTCCGCGTAAAAGGTAAAAATGGAGCTTTCCAGGAGGGTAAAATATTTTGGTTAAGTGGTTATGTTGGCACAAAAGTAAAACCCAAAGGCCCTTTCAATAGCTATATTTATAACAACACCATTTATACAAAAAGTGACATGATTGCTCAAGTGGCAGTTGGAATAAGTGCTGAGGGCGTTTTGCTTGCAAACAATATTTTCTAAATAGAAGGTGACAGTAAATATGTTGCAGGTGACCAGTTAAAAACAGAAGATCTTAATATGGTTGATATAGAAAACTGCATTTTTGAAAATAACCTCTATTTAAAGAAAACCAATTGGCCAAAAGATGCAATTATACAAGATAATAAACCAGTTTATGGCGATGCAAGATTTGTGAATAAAGGAGGCTTTAAATTGGAAGATTATATCCCTACCAATACCGCTTTAATTAAGGATAAAGGTATAGAAATTAAGAAAATTAATAACGACAATATTGGGCTACTTAAAGGTTTAAAAGTGGAGTACGATATTCTAGGTAACAAAATTATTGGTAAGCCAGATATGGGCGCAATTGAAATTAAAAATTAAAGATGAAAAAGTTAAATTTAATATGTTTAGCTGCTTTAATAGCTATAACCACAGAATCTATATCTCAAACAAGTACAGACAAACCTAATGTTGTTTTAATTTTGGCTGATGATTTAGGTTATCAAGATGTGGGTTTTAATGGATGTAAAGATATACCAACTCCTAATATTGATTTGATAGCTAAAAATGGCGTTTTATTCAAAAATGGATATGTTACTTACGCCGTTTGTGGTCCAAGTAGAGCTGGATTAATTACCGGGAGATATCAAGATAGATTTGGGTTTAACAGAAACCCGCTATTGGCCCCAAACGATATCAACATGGGTTTACCTCTAAGTGAAGAAACCATTGCCGATATTTTGAAAAGAAGTGGTTATACCAGCACTGCAATTGGAAAATGGCATTTAGGCACACACCCTGCATTACATCCAATTAAAAGAGGGTTTGATGAGTTTTTTGGCTTTGTAGATGGCGGACATCAATACTTACCAGAAAACTGGACCATTAACGACATTACTCAAACACGAAACCAAAACGATGGCTATAAAACAAAAATTTTAAGAGGTACAAAACCTATCGAAGAGAAAGAATATTTAACTGATGCTTTATCAAGAGAAGCCGTTGAATTTATTGATCGAAATTCAAAAAAACCTTTCTTTGTTTATTTGGCATACAATTCACCTCATGGTCCATTACAAGCAACTAGTAAATATTTAGATAGATTTAGTTCGATTCAAAATCCTAAAAGAAAAATTTACGCCGCAATGGTTAGTGCCATGGATGATGGTATTGGTGCGGTATTAAAAGAAATTAAAGATAAAGGAATAGAAAAAAATACAATAGTTATTTTCCTGTCGGATAATGGCGGACCAGAAAACGACAATGCTTCTAATAATGGTGTTTTACGTGGTCAAAAATCTAATTTTTGGGACGGAGGAATTAAAGTACCTTTTGCTATACAATGGCCTGCAAAAATTAAAGCTGGCACTGTGTACAATAAACCGATTATTTCTCTAGATATTTTAGCCACCATCACTGCTACTATCAACTCTAAAATTAATCCTAAAAAACCTTTAGATGGAGTTAATTTGCTTCCATACTTAGATGAAAAAAACACCAATGCGCCGCATGAATATTTATTTTGGAGAAATTTTGATCAGGATATGATAGCCGTAAGAACAGAACAAAACAAGATAGTAGTTACCAAAAATGTTGGCGAAGAGTTGTTTAATAGTTTAGTTGATATTTCCGAAGCAAAAAATCTGATTAGTCAAGACAGGCAAACTTTCGATAAATTGATGCAGCAATGGAAAGTGTGGAAGGGGCAATTAATGAATCCAGCATTTTTAGGCTTAACACAAGACAAGCAATACAGCGAATTAAATCCAAAGCGTTTTGTGTTTGATAAATAACACGATTTATTATAAATAATGATTGTTACTTATTGATTTAGCTTTCTCAAACCATTAAGGCAATTATCACCATATTTAAACTCGAATAAAAATGATAAAAATCAGTTTTAAAATTTTATGCTTTTTGTGCATAATTAACAGCAATTCTTTTGCGCAAAATATACAAGCAGCCAGTATTTTTGGCGACAATATGGTTTTACAACAAGGCATAAATGTGCCTATCTGGGGCACTTCTATGCCTAATCTAGAGATTACTTTATCTTTTGCAGGTAACAATCTAAAAACCAAAGCAGACGAAAATGGGAAATGGATGACCAAATTACCTAAAATGAAAGCTGGTGGTCCGCTAAAAATGATAATTAATGGTGGTGCAGATTCTTTAATTTTCAAATTTGTGATGGTGGGAGAAGTTTGGTTAGCATCTGGGCAATCAAACATGCAAATGAAGTTATCAGAAGTAAATCAAGCTCAAAAAGAGATTAACGAAGCTAAATTTAATAAAATAAGATTCTTTAATGTTGTATTTAATATCAGTAACAAACCGCTTGCACAAGTTAAAGGAAGTTGGAAACTTTGTAATCCAGAAAATGCTAGACAGTTTTCGGCGGCAGCTTATTACTTTGCTCGTGATTTACATTTAGATCAAAATGTACCTGTGGGTATTATTTCAGCATCATGGGGTTCAACACCTGTTGAAGCATGGACATCAAGCGAAAGCTTAATTAATCACCCCGATTTTAAAGATTCTGTTAAGAGATACCAAAAATTAGAAGAAAACTGGGAAATGCTTTACAGCGATTTTTTAAAAAATAATGAATTGGCTAAAAAGTCAAACAACACCATTAAAGCCCATGTATTACCAGTCCAAAAAAACTTTCCAACGGCTTTATATAACTCTATGATTGCTCCAATTGTACCTTATGGGATTAAAGGGGTGATTTGGTATCAAGGAGAAAGCAATGCTGTTAGAGCAGTACAATACCGTACTCTATTTCCTTTGCTAATTAAAGATTGGAGAAATAAATGGAGTAATCATAAGCTGCCATTTTATTTGTTCAGTTAGCTAATTTCAGAGCAAGGAATGCCGAACCAGTTTTTGCTGATAATTGGGCAATGTTGAGAGAAGCTCAAGCCTTGGCTTTAAAATTACCCAATACAGGTATGGCCGTTACTATTGATATTGGCGATGAAAAAAACATACATCCTAAAAATAAAGTTGATGTAGGAAAGCGACTCTATTTAATTGCCAATAATATGGTTTACAATAAACCTGTAGTTTTTATAGGTCCAACTTATGAATCTATGGTAGTCAAAAATAAAAATGTTGAGCTCAGTTTTAAAAACGTGGGAAAAGGATTAAGCAGCAATGAAAAACTACTAACCGCCTTTGAAGTTGCTGGTGCGGATAAAAAGTTTTATTGGGCTGATGCCGAAATAGTAGGTGATAAAATTATTTTAAGTAGCAAAGAAGTAGCTAAACCTGTTGCGGTAAGATATGCATGGTCTAGCAACCCTGCTGCAAGTTTATATAATAAAGAAGGTTTGCCAGCTCCTCCGTTTAGGACAGATGATTGGTAAATAAAATTTTATCTGAAAATATTTAGCAAAACAAAATACTATCTAGTCAATAGTATTAAAAAAAAAATTATTAATATTTTAGGTTACACAGTGTGATATGTGCGATCGCTATCGAGATTTATTGGAACTATAGCGGAAAACTGCATCAAAGGAGTTACTTTATGACGTGTTAAAACGCCCGAATTATAATTCTATATAAAAAATATAACTCGGTCTATGGAACTAAACTAATTCCCTTCTCTTCGGTTTTTGAGTTGTTTAATCAATTCTTCCCTAAACTCTCTTTCTGCAATATATAAGTTTTTAACTTTTTCTGCTGATAGTACTTTTGCAAATTCTAGTCTATATCTCTTTTTAAGTTCTAGAATTTGAGTGTCGAATTTAAAATCGTCATCAACTAATTTTTCGGGATTATCGCTTTGTGCAACCCTATTTTCTTTTTTTTGTTTATTGATATTTAAAAGCTCTTTTTGATAGGAATTATAAACAGGCCAAAATTTTTGAGATTCCTCTGGTGTTAATGATAGTCTACGTGTGATGTAGCCAATTTTTATAGCTTCTATTTCTTTTACTCTTTTGCCAGCATTAGGCTGCTGGGCAAAACTAGAAGTTATAGCGACTAAAAATATGAATAAAATTAAAATATACTTTTTCATTTATTGCTACAGGTTTAGATATTCTGAAATATCATTTTGTTTAAATTCTGTTTTTTGTATAGAAAACACAGTTTCAGATTTTATATTCTCCATCAATGTTTGTACGTCGCTAGATTCTATGTTTTGTTGTAAATATAATTCTAAATCTTCTGTCGGGATTTTAGAAAGCGCATTTGCATTGCTGTTTATTTCTAAAGTGTTTAAATAGATACCTAAAGAAGTGGTTAGCAAAATGCAAGCAGCAGCTGCATATCTAATAAATGCTAAAGATAATACCTTCCTCAATTTGTCTTTTGGCGGATTAACTTTTGCTAAAATGGTTAATCTATTATTTTCAAAATAACCTTCTGGAGTATTAAATATGTTTTCTTGAAAATCTGGTAAATTAATTTGATTTTCTATTTGTTGTTTTAAATTCTCAAAATAATTTTCAGGGACATTAAATTCATTTTTCTTCCCTGCTAGCTCCAATAAATTAGCCTCAATTTTTAATCTGCCATTTAAAACTTCAAAGTAATTATTTGGCACAGAAAAGCTGTTTTTTTTACCAATGATATTTTGCAAGTCTTTATCCATGTTATTTTTGAACTATTTGATGGTAGTTATTAATAGGTAGATGCTATTCATGCTAAAAGGTTTAATCGTTAGTCAGTAAATAATGTTCTATTTTTTTAACAGCTAAATGATAAGAAGCTTTTAACGCACCTATACTTGTTCCTAAGACATCAGAAATTTCTTGAAACTTCAAATCATCATAATATTTCATGTTAAATACTAATTTTTGTTTTTCTGGTAAGGTTAGCAGTGCTTGCTGTAACTTTTTCTGAATAGCATCTCCGCTAAAGTAATTTTCTTCTGATAAATTTTCACTCAGTTGAAGAGATAGATCATCAATAGAGATATTATTTTTATTCTTCTTCTTGTTTAAGAAAGTAATACACTCGTTTGTTGCAATGCGGTATAACCAAGTATAAAGCTGAGAGTCTTCTCTAAAGTTGATTAAGTTTTTATAAACTTTGAGAAATACATCTTGTACTAAATCATCGGCATCATCATGGTTTAAAACCATACGTCTGATATGCCAGTATAACCTTTGCTGGTATTTATCAACTAACATAGAAAAAGACTCGTTTCTAGTCTTTTCATTTAAAAATTTAGCAAGAATTTCTGAGTCTTCTACAACCATTTTTTAAAAAATAAGCCGAAATAAATCATTACTTCGGCTTAGCATAAAGTGGTAATTATTTATTTTCTTTTCATCACTTTTTTAACAGCAGCAATAATATTAGAGCTGTCTAAGCCATATTTTATCATTAATTCTGCTGGTTTACCACTTTCTCCAAAGCTATCATCTACCGCAACAAACTCCATTGGAGTAGGCAAGTTAACAGCAAGTAACTGAGCAATACTTTCGCCCATGCCACCATATCTATTATGCTCTTCGCAAGTTACCACACAACCCGTTTTCTTTGCTGATTTTAAGACAGCTTCTTCGTCTAATGGTTTAATGGTATGGATATTAATAATTTCCACATCTATACCTTCCTTGGCTAACTCTTCGCCAGCTAAAATTGCTTCCCAAACTAAATGTCCGGTAGCAAAAATACTTACATCGGCACCTTCGTTAACCATCCAAGCTTTACCAATTTCAAACTTCTGATCGGCAGGAGTAAAAACAGGAACTACAGGGCGGCCAAAACGTAAATAAACCGGACCATGAAACTCGGCAATAGCTTCTGTAGCCGCTTTGGTTTGGTTATAATCACAAGGATTAATAACTGTCATTCCCGGCAGCATTTTCATCAAACCTATATCTTCTAAAATTTGGTGTGTTGCGCCATCTTCGCCTAAAGTTAAGCCAGCGTGAGATGCGCAAATTTTAACGTTTTTATCAGAATAAGCTACTGATTGTCGGATTTGATCATAAACTCGTCCAGTAGAAAAGTTAGCAAAAGTCCCTGTAAAAGGAATTTTACCACCAATGGTTAAGCCAGCTGCAATACCAATCATATTTGCTTCGGCAATACCTACTTGTATAAAACGATCTGGAAATTCGTTGATAAAATCCTGCATCTTCAAAGAGCCTACTAAATCGGCGCATAAGGCCACCACTTCAGGATTCTTTTTTCCGGCGGCTAATAAACCTGCGCCGAAACCAGATCGGGTATCTTTACTTTCTGTATATGTATACTTTTTCATTGTTGTCTATTTTAACTAGCGGCGTTAAAGATTGCTACGCAGTTTTTTATTTTTGTCTTCTAATAATTATTTAATAATCTCCGTAAGTCTCTTCTAATTGTGCCAAGGCTTCTTCCAATTGTTTTTCGTTTGGAGCTACACCATGCCACTTATGAGAACCTTCCATAAAATCTACACCCTTACCCATCTCAGTTTTCATCAAAATTATTACAGGTTTTCCTTTTCCAGTTCTTGTTTTGGCTTCTTCTAAACTAGCTACAATCCCGTCCATATCGTTACCGTCGGCATGCATCACATCCCATCCAAATGCAGAGAATTTGGCATGCAAATCTAAAAGACCCAAAACCTTATCGGTAGGTCCATCTATCTGTTGACCGTTAACGTCTACTGCAGAGATTAAATTATCTACTTTATTAAAAGGAGCAAACATAGCCGCTTCCCAGTTCTGACCTTCTTGCAATTCGCCATCGCCATGTAAAGAGAAAACCAAAGAATGGTCTTTATTCATTTTTTTAGCTAGTGCAGCGCCAATAGCAACAGACATTCCTTGTCCTAATGATCCAGAAGATATTCTTATCCCTGGTAAACCTTCATGCGTTGTAGGGTGACCTTGCACTCTAGAATTAATTTTTCTAAAAGTTTTCAACTCCGCTATATCAAAGTATCCTGATCTGGCCAAGGCGCTGTAAAAAACAGGAGATATGTGTCCGTTAGATAGGAAAAATAAATCTTCCCCAATTCCATCCATATTAAATGAAGGGTCATGTTTCATGATTTTGAAATATAAGGCTACGAAATAATCTGTACAACCTAAAGAACCTCCTGGGTGGCCAGATTGGCATTCATAAACCATACGTAAAATGTCTCTTCTTACCTGAGAGGCCATACGTTTTAAATCAGCATTGTCTAAATTCATAATTGATAATTGTTAATCGTTCACTAAAGTATAAAAATTAGTGGACAACAATAAATTATATTAGGTTTCTTGATGTTAACAACACAGTGTGGAAAACTTTTGAAAAAGTTTATTCATTTATAAATAATCTTTGTTTATTGAATAATTAGAATGTTTTTATAAGATTCTTAATGTTTATAACTACACGTTGATAACTTTTAGTACCCATGAACTTAAATCAATTTAAAAACAAAACGACAAATAGTTTAGCCAATAAAATCAGATTTGTTTTGGTTGGAGTAGTTTGTTTGTTGTTAAGTAATCACCTCAAAGCGCAAACAGCCGGTTCGGTTGGTATTGGAACAACCACACCTTATCCTAATGCAGCTTTAGATATTACTTCAACAACTAAAGGTGTGCTTTTTCCTCGATTAACAGCTGCAGAGAGAACAACGTTAACCCCACTTTTAAATAATGCTACGGCATCTAGAGGATTATTAATTTATAATACAACCACTTCTAGATTTAATTATTGGGATGGCACTCAATGGAATGATGTGGGTTTGGCTGGCGCAGCCGGTGCTGCCGGAGCAGATGGAACAATTTGGTATGCAGGACAAGGTGTGCCGTCTAATACAACCTTAGGGAAAGCAAATGATTTTTATTTAGAGGGTGTTACTGGCGATGTATACAGTAAAGATATCACTAACACATGGGTAAGATTTGGAGGAAATAATCCTGTAAATCTTAAAACTATTGTGAGAAGAGAAGAACCTAAGCCAGCAATAAGTATACCTGCTAATTCAGCAGTAGTACAAACTTTTCCTTATGCAAATTCAAATATTGGTAATGCAGCCTTATGTTCGCCAAAAAGTGCATTGCCAGACGGTATAATTATTTCTTATGCTAGAGTAAGTGCAGCAAATACCATAGAAGTTAAATTTTACAACGCAACAGGAGCCGCAGTAACCATCCCTGCTGGCGATTATGAATTAGTAATTTTTTAAAATACAAAGAATGAAGCTGAAGTTTAATTACTCTTTATTATCATTCTTATTGTTTGGTTTTTGTTATAACCAAGCAAGTGCACAGTTTGTGAATAATGGCAGCACTATTATTATTCAAAATGGAGTTATTTTAACTGTTAATGGAGATTTTAACAACAATAGCGGTTCTATTGTTAATTTGGGTTTAATCACTTTAACAGGTAACTGGAGTAATGGGGATCCGCAAGGTGCATTTAACATAGGCTCTACTGGTAGTGTAAATTTCATCGGTGCAAACCAAACTATTGGGGGGACTCAAAAAACCATATTTCCTAATGTAAATCTACTTGGAACAGGAATAAAGACCCTAAGTGCCAATATTGATATTAACGGAGTTATCAATCTAAACGATAGACAGCTTGCGCTTGCATCTCAAAACTTAGAAATTTTAAATACTTCTGCAAACTCCATTCTATTTTCTACAGGTTTTATCAGTTCAGATGCTAAAGGAACTTTATACAGAAGGACCAATACAACGGCAGATTATATCTACCCAATGGGATCTTTATTACAGGGTTCTTTAAGATATAGACCTATCATAGTATCGCCTAAAGAAAACCTGAATAATACCTACGGAGTGAGTTTTATAAACGATGATCCTAATTTAGATGGTTTAAATAGACAAGCTAAAAGACCAGATGTTGCTGAAGTTAATCCTTTATACTACCATATTTTAGACCAAAGAGTAGGCGAAAGCTTTGCAAATTTTAGGTTTTTATATAATACCACAGAAGACGGTAATGCAAATCAATTAGTAAACTGGATTAGATTTAATTTATGGGAAAAAGCAGGTATTTCTAATCCCGAGGATTTAACAACAGTCCCTAATATCAACAAGGTGATGACATTTTCATCTTTAGAAAGAATTTCTAAACTTCCTATGGCTTTGGCAATTATTGGCGATAATAACAATCCAATTACGTTTTATAATAGCTTTTCTCCAGATGGTGATGGTATTAACGATAGATGGGAAATTAGAAACATAGATTTATTTCCTGATAATGAATTATCTATTTTAAATAGATGGGGAAGTGAAATTTACAGAGCTAAAAATTATTCTAACGCAAACGCTTGGGATGGTTTAGGTTTAAATAATGGCACCTATTTTTATGTTCTAAAGGTAGTTGTAAACAACGAGCCTAAAGTTTATAAAGGATTTATATCTCTGTTAAAGAAATGAAAAGCATGAAGAAAATATTATTAATCTGCTTTATTTTAATTACTTGTACTTTTTATGCGAAGGCACAACAGGATGCCCAATATAGTCAGTACATGTTTAACAGTTTGGTCATTAATCCTGGTTACGCTGGATACAAGCAAACTTTAAATGCAAGCGGTTTATACAGGTTACAATGGGTAGGAGTAGATGGTGCTCCGGTAACTCAATCTTTGGTATTAGACGGAAGCTTTTTTGGCGATAAAATTGGTTTGGGTTTAACGATGGTTAAAGATAAAATTGGTTTACAAGATTTAACTTCTACTTATTTAAATGCGGCATATAAATTAACAGTTGGTAACGGAGCAATACTTTCTTTCGGAATTGGCGCTGGCTATAATCAGTTTAAGTTTAATTCTGGAAATGCCCAAACAGACGATCCAAATGACCCTACCTACGCTTTAGGACAAGGTACTTTTACAAGTCCAGATATTCGTTCTGGTATACATTACAGTACCGATAGATTTTACGCTGGTTTTTCTGCAACTAATATGCTTTCTTCTTTTATGGATTATGGCTCTACTGCTGAAAACTCAATTCTAAAACAAGGAAGACATTATTTTTTGACCGCAGGTTATTTGATAGATATAAACGATTTCTTAAAATTTAAACCTTCATTTTTAATTAAAGAAGATACAAAGGGGCCATCAAATCTAGACATCAATAATTTCTTTTTATTAGGCGAAAAAGTTTGGTTAGGTGCATCTTATCGTACCTCTGTAAATCTTTTAAATAAGTCTGGAGTAACGGGTAACGTTAGAGCGCCCGATGCAATTGTTGGTTTAGTAGAAGTGTTTGCTACAGATGGTGTTAGAATTGGCTATGCTTATGATCATGCCATGTCTTCTCTAAAGGGAAATGATTTCGGTTCGCATGAAATTTCATTGGGTATAACTTTCGGTCCAAAACGTAGGGTTCCTATTCTTTCACCACGATATTTTTAATAACATGAAAGTTAAAAAACTAATACTTATAATTTTCACACTTGGTGTAGTTTGCTATTTAATCCCTTTTAGATTATTTTCTGATGATTTAGGTAAGGCCAATAAATATTACGAAAGATACGATTACCAATACGCTATAGAAATTTATGAAAACATCATTACTGATAAACCTACCTTAGAGGTTGCACAAAAATTGGCTAATTGTTATCGGTTTATAAATAAATCTATAGAGGCAGAAAAAGCTTATGCTTCTGTCTTAACATTTCCTGGTTTCGACCCAATTAATTATATCTATTACGCCGAGGCTTTAAAACAAAATGGAAAATTTGAACAAGCAAAAAAAAGTTATTTAACTTATGCAGAACGGGTGCCAGCCAAAAGTGATGAAGCAGTACGTTTAGCTAATGGTTGTGACGCTGCAAGGTTGTGGTTAGATAATCCAGATATGGATGTGAACATCATCAATCAAGAGGGCTTTAACTCAGAGTATTCAGATTTTTCTCCAATTCCATACAACAAAGGTTTTATTTTTGTTTCTGATAGACAATTCCTTAGAACCATTTATAACAAAGGAAATAGAAAATCTAAGAAAATTTACGGCTGGACAGGTAATCCATTTTTAAAACTTTACCAAGCAGAAAATCAAAATGATACTTTAGATGGTAATTTAAAGCTTACGCTGATGCCTCAGCAAATTAATGATCAATATCATGCTGGTCCTGCAACTTTAACTGCCGATGGTAAAGTAATGTATTTCACAAAAGCTGGAATTGTTAATGATCCTAATGTAGATGCTAATAAAATAAAGGATTTGGTCATGAAAAAGGCTATTTATTATTCTATAAAATTAGCAAATGGCGGATGGACACCTGCAATCTCCTTCCCTTACAATAGTCCTTATAAATATTCTATAGAGCATCCAACCCTGAGTCCAGACGGTAAAATATTATATTTTGCTTCTGATATGCCGGGTACTTTAGGCGGAATGGATATTTTTTATTCAGAGAATACTGGCTCTGGCTGGTCTAAACCTAAAAATTGTGGTCCATCTATAAACACTACTCAAGACGAAGTTTTTCCTTATTTACGAAAAGACGGTAAATTATTCTTCTCTTCTAGAGGACACATTACTATTGGTGGCTTAGATATTTTTAGTACCGAAGGATCTAAATCTGATTGGACCGAAGCCGAAAATTTAAAGGCTCCATTCAACTCAACAAAAGATGACTTTGGTATTTGCTATTTTGAAGATAATCTTACTGGCTTTATTTCTTCTAATAGATTTGGAGGAAAAGGTTCAGATGATATTTACCAGTTTAGCCAAAGGGCAAAGGAAAAATTATTTTTTGCTGTAGAAGGAACTGTTGTAGAAAAAGGAACAGATAATGCATTAGGGGGTGTTAAAGTTTTCTTAATAAACAAAACTACTGGCGAGCAAAGTGAAATGGTTTCGCAAGAAAATGGAACTTTTAAATTTGATTTAGAAGCCGAAACAGATTATTTAGTTAAAGGTGATATGACCAAGTACTTTAGCAGACAAGAAGGCGAAATAACCACTAAAGGAGCTAAAGAATCTACCGTTTATAATGTGAAGTTTGAAGTAGAAAAAGGCGAAGACTCTTATCTTGTCAGATTAAATAATATTTATTACGATTTTGATAAATTTAACATTAGAAAAGATGCCGAGCCAGAATTATCTAAAGTATTAAACTTTATGAAAGCTACTCCTAATGTTAGTGTAGAGCTAAGGTCTCATACCGATTCTAGAGGAAAAGCAACGTATAACATGTGGCTTTCTGAAAAGAGGGCACAATCGGCTCAAAATTACCTTTTAAAACAAGGAGCAGAAAAGGAAAGACTAACTGCTAAAGGTTTTGGCGAAACGTTGTTATTAAATAAATGTGCTGACGGCGTAAAGTGTACTAGAGAGGAGCATCAATTAAATAGAAGAACAGAATTTAAAGTGGTTAAAATAAACCCTACCATGTCTTATGTGCCTAAATATAAATTAGAATCTATATTTCCAGCGGTAAGAGGTACTCAATAGAAACACAACAATAAAACTTAGATAACCCAAGAGGCAACAATTAATTTTGTTGCTTTTTTTTTGAGTTTATTACAAATTAATATTAGATGCTTCGTATTTGTTGGCTGTTCATTTAATACTCTTCAATATTAACTTACAATTTATATTTTTAGGTTAATGATTGTACAAAGAACCTCTTCGGAGAAGCGGCATCTTTTTTTTGCTTTAGCCATAAGCAAATTGAAAAAAAATATGATGTAAAGTGTATTGAAACGCCAAAAATCAGAATTTTTTCTGATTGTAAATATATTTAAGACTATTTTCAAATCAGATTTCTGATTCTTATTTCTACACTTTCAATACAGGCGGAATTGGTTTAAACTTTATTGGCTAAATTTTTCTAAAAGGCTTTTCACCATTTATCTAAAGTCAAAAGCTACAATAAAATTTTTCTTTTTAAAGTCATTAAATATAATCCCGTACCAATTAACTATTGGTGTAATATAAAAAGAGTCCTTTTATTTGTTAAATTTGAATCCATAGCCTCTTATTAATATGATAGAAAAGACCACTCCTTTTAACCAACCTACAGACCAATCTAATCTCACCTTCGAGGATTTTAGAAGCGTTGTTATAAACGATTATGTTTTGGCTTTTAAAAGTAGGCAAGCTAGTATTTTAGGAAGGAGAGAGGTTTTAACTGGTAAAGCTAAATTCGGCATTTTTGGCGATGGTAAAGAAGTTGCCCAATTGGCTATGGCTAAAGTTTTTAAAAATGGCGACTGGCGAGCGGGTTATTATAGAGATCAAACTTTTATGTTTGCTACTGGCATGTCTTCCATTAAAGAATTATTTGCTCAGCTTTACGCCAACCCTGATGTAGAAAAAGAGCCCGCATCTGCCGGAAGGCAAATGAATGCCCATTTTGCAACAAGATCTTTAAATAAAGATGGCAGCTGGAAGAACTTAACCGAGATGAAAAATTGCTCGGCAGATATGTCTCCAACGGCAGGCCACATGGCAAGATTAGTAGGCTTGGCTTATGCATCCAAGTTGTATCGTAACAATAAAGATTTAAAAGAATTTGACAAATTTTCTATAGAAGGTAACGAGGTTGCTTTTGGAACTATAGGAAACGCATCCACATCTGAAGGTGTTTTTTTTGAAGCTATAAATGCTGCTGGAGTTTTGCAAATTCCTATGGCAATTTCTATTTGGGATGATGCATACGGTATTTCTGTGCCTTCAAAATATCAAACTACAAAAGAAGATATTTCTGAAATATTAAAAGGTTTTCAAAGAGAAGAAGGAAAGCCGGGTTTCGAGATTTTTAAAGTTAAAGGTTGGGATTACCCTGCCTTGTGCGAAACTTATGAACAAGCCATTAAAGTTTGTAGAGAAGAGCATGTACCCGTATTAATCCACGTTACAGAAGTTACTCAACCGCTAGGGCATTCTACCTCCGGCTCGCATGAACGTTATAAATCTAAAGAACGTTTAGAGTGGGAAAAGGATAACGATTGTATGGTTAAAATGAAAGAGTGGATGCTTTCATCTGCAATTACTACTCAGGAAGAATTGGAGCAGTTAGAAAGTGATGCTAAAAAAGAAGTTAAAGCAATTTTAAAAGAGGCTTGGGCCGATTTAACCAATGATATAAATATTGAGAAAAAGGAAGCACTTCAATACATTGATGATTTAGGGGAAGAAATAGAGGAAATAAAAACAGTTTCTAAAATGCTTAAATCTGAGGTAGATCCTTTAAGAAAAGAAGTAATTTCTGCTGTTCGTAAAACGATTAGATTAGCTAAAAATTCTAACTCTAATACAAAAACCGAGTTAATAAATTGGTATCAAAATCAATTAGCTATTAACAGAGAAAGATTTAATTCTAAGTTGTTTTCTGGCACTTCATTATCCCCTTTAAATTTAAGAGGTGTAAAAGTTAGCTATAATGATGATACTAAAACGGTTGATGGAAGAGAAATTTTAAATGCTTGTTTTGATCATAATTTAGGAAAAAATCCTCTTTTTCTAGCTTTTGGTGAAGATTTAGGGAATATAGGTGATGTAAACCAAGGTTTTGCGGGCCTGCAAGAGAAGTATGGTAATATGCGTGTAATGGACACAGGCATTAGAGAAATGACCATTATTGGGCAGGGAATAGGTTTGGCCATGCGTGGTTTTAGACCCATTGCAGAAATCCAGTATTTAGACTATTTATTATTTGCGATTAATATTTTAAGTGATGATTTAGCATCATTAAGCTACCGTACCAAAGCTGGTCAGATAGCACCACTTATTATTAGAACAAGAGGACATAGATTAGAAGGTATTTGGCATGCTGGCTCACCTTTAGGGATGATTTTAAGTACGCTTAAAGGAATACATGTTTGTGTACCAAGAAATATGACACAAGCTGCTGGAATGTATAATACTTTATTTCAGGGAGATGAGCCCGCTTTAGTGATAGAGTGTTTAAATGGGTATCGTTTAAAAGAGAAAATGCCGAGTAATATTGGCGAATTTGCTATTCCTTTAGGTAAAGTAGAGGTTTTAAAAGAAGGTAAAGATATTACGGTAATCTCTTATGGATCTACCTTAAAATTGGTTAGCGAAGCTTTGGAAGAATTAAGCAATTTAGGTATTGATGTAGAATTAATAGACGTACAAACCCTAATGCCTTTTGATTTAGAAAAAGATTGTGCCAAATCTTTAGAGAAAACCAATAAGCTATTAATTGTTGATGAGGATGTGCCAGGTGCAGCATCAGCATTTATTTTACAAGATATTTTAGAGCGCCAAAAAGGGTATTTTTATTTAGATGCACAACCACAAACTTTAACCGCTTTTGAACACCGCCCGCCTTATGGTTCTGATGGCGATTATTTTAGCAAGCCAAGTGTTGACGATATTGTAGAAAAAATTTATAAAATGATGCAAGAAGCTAAACCAGCTCAATTCAAGCCATTATTTTAGAAATGAATAGGTTAGGGGGATTAAATAAATTAAAATGATAATACTCAAAATAAAGCGTTATTATTTTTGTAATTTTTAAAAAAAAACCCTATCATTGCAGCCGCAAATCAATATAGATTTCGGCACCTATAGCTCAGTTGGTTAGAGTAGAAGACTCATAATCTTTTGGTCCCTGGTTCGAGCCCAGGTGGGTGCACAAAAAAAAATAAAAAGAAAATGGTCGCATAGCTCAGCTGGATAGAGCAACTGCCTTCTAAGCAGTAGGTCTCAGGTTCGAACCCTGATGTGATCACAGAAAGCCCTCCGAAAGAGGGCTTTTTTTAGTTTATAAGGGTTTTGACCGAGTATCTTGGTATCAAAACGGGAAGGTCTCAGGTTGGAACCCTGATGTGATCACAGAAAGCCCTCCGAAAGAGGGCTTTTTTTGGTTTATAAGGGTTTTGACCGAGTATATTGGTTTTAAAACCATAAGGTTTCAGGTTTGAAACCTAATTGTGATGTAAAAAAATGGTCGCTTAGCTCAGCTGGATAGAGCATCCAGATTTCAAAACGGGAAGGTCCCAGGCTCGAACCCTGATGTGATCACAGAAAGCCCTCCGAAAGAGGGCTTTTTTGGTTTGTGAAGGTTTTGACCGAGTATATTGGTTTTAAAACGGGAAGGTGTCAGGTTTGAATCTTGATGTAATCACAAAAATCGCTTATAAAGAGGTTTTTTTTGGAATTCATTATTTTTATAATGACCGATTATTAATTAAAGCCGATCATTAGTGTAAATAACATTTAATTATTAGTTTTTGTCTACTTCAATTTTAGTGCTTATCTAAAATAATATTTAGTAATTTAGACCATCCAATATCATTATCAGATAAAAATTCTTATGTCAAAAATATTTGTTAAGGTGCAAATTATTATACCTTTATTATCATTCCTTTTTGCTTGTAATAGTATTAAAAATGTTTCCGAATCATTAATTATAAGCGTCTCAAACCCTTCGAGAATTGATAAAAAGTCTGAAACTATTGAGATAGATTGGCAAAGCTTGCAAAAGTTGCAAAGTTTAAATCCAAAAGAAATAATGATTAAAGAATTAGCTACAGGTCAAGAAATTCCGTCTCAGATTTTATACAGGGGCGCAAAAACGCCTCAAGCTATTATTTTTCAAACAGATATTAGACAATCCGAAACTCTAAAATTTATAATTGTGAAAGGTATTTCGGCAACTTATAAAGCTAAAGTTTATGGCAGACAAGTGTCAGAACGTTTTGACGATTTTGCATGGGAAAATGATAAAGTAGCATTTAGAATGTATGGCGAAGCTTTAGAGACTCAAAAAGGAATGGCTAAAGGAATAGATTTTTGGGCTAAACGCACTCAAAATCTAGTAATTAATAAATGGTATAAATCTGGCGATTACCATAACGATAATGGAGAAGGTGCAGATGCCTACCACGTAGGAATGACTTTAGGTGCTGGAAATGCCGAGCCTTTTTTTAATAATGAAATTATTTATCCAATAAACTATAACGAATATAAAATCTTAGATCAAGGCCCTATTAGGTTTAGTTTTCAGTTGATGTATAAACCTTTTATGGTTAACGGTGAAAATGTGGTAGAAACAAAAACCATTTCTTTAGATGCAGGCTCACAGCTCAATAAGATTGTAAACCAGTACAAATCTGTCAAAGACTTAACCATAGCCATTGGAATAACAAAACATAAAGATAATGGAATAAAAAAAGTAGATAAAGATAACCGGATTTTAGCTTATTGGGACAAGGCAGATGGTACGCTAGATAACGGAATGATGGGGGTAGGAGTTATATATCCATTAAATAATATCAAAGAATTTAAAGAAACAAAAGAGCATTTATTAATGCTAGCACCATTAAATAGCAAGAACGAAATCACTTACTATCAAGGAGGAAGCTGGAACAAAAGCGGAAATTTCCCTTCAGAACAAGACTGGTTTAATTATTTGGTAAACTATAGGGAGAATTTAAATAAACCAATTGTTATAAAACTTAATTTTAAGTAGGATTTGTCTAAATAGTTTTTACGAATACCATAAAATAGTGGTTGACTATTGAAAACCTTAACAGAAGAAAAGGTAATGATTTTTAAATCCAATCAATACCAATTACAAGGCGATGCATTTGCCAATTCAATTTTTAAACAACAAATGCATCCATCATACAATCGTAGATTCAATAAAAAATATGAAGGTGTTAGAAGCCCGGGTTCAAATTAATAAATGAAAAGCTTCAATAAATGATTAATAAAATCACTTTTGATGGAGTATATTAATGCTAAATACAAAAGACTTTAATACAACAGATAAATTAATAACTTGGCAATGCTTAAAATTAAAAAAAGATAATCAAAACATCAATTTTGAAACCAGAAAACATTTCTAAACTGATTCATGTAGATGAATATTCATCTACGCCAAAATACTTACAATTAAGTGATTCTATTATTGCTGCCATAGAAAGTGGGAATTTATTAGTAAACGATATTTTACCGTCTATTAATGATATGAGCTATTTGTTAGAAATCTCTAGAGATACCGCAGAAAAAGGCTATAAATACTTAAAATCAAAAGGAATTATTATTTCTGTGCCTGGGAAAGGATATTATATTGGGAATACTGAGTTTAAAAAGAAGCTTAGAATATTTTTGCTTTTTAATAAATTATCTGCGCATAAAAAAATTATTTATGATGCATTTGTAGAATCCCTGGGCGATGATGTAACCATTGATTTTTACATCTACAATAATGATTACACTATTTTTAAGAATCTTATCCAAAATAAAAAAACAGATTACTCTAATTACGTTATCATCCCACATTTTGTAGAGGGAGGAGAATTAGCCTACGAAGTAATTAACACCATACCTAAAGGGAAGCTTATACTATTAGATAAAAAAATATTAGGAGTAGAAGGACCTTACTCTGCTATTTATGAAAATTTCGGAAAGGATATTTATGAGGCCTTATTATCTGCTAAGCAAGCTTTAGAAAAGTATCATACAATCAAGATTGTTTTTCCTAAAAGGAGCTATTTTCCTAAAGAAATTATAAATGGTTTCAAAAGGTTTTGTCAACAATATGCTTTCAATCATAAAATTGTTGATGATATTCAAACGGAACCTATTCTTACTGGCGAAGCTTATATCAATTTAATGGAAGATGATTTGGTAATTCTTATCGAACGGATAATATCCCTAAACATGACAATGGGAAAAGATGTTGGTGTAATATCGTATAATGAAACGCCATTAAAAAAATTAATTCTTAATGGCATAACCACAATATCAACTGATTTTAAAGGTATGGGAACAATGGCGGCCGAAATGATAAAAAACAAAGAAACTGCACAAAAAGAAGTTCCATTTTATCTAACGCTACGCTCCTCTCTTTAATGAATTTTAATAATTTACAAGGTTAATTTATTTCCAATATCCTTAATTGTTATAGTCTTTAAAGACTTAACGAAATCTTGGATGAGATTTAATTAAATATCGTGGATTAATTATAAAAAAGTATAATGGGAATTTAAGAACTATTCCTGCTAAAGAATTGCACTAAAAATGATATGGATCACATGCCTAAAACTATCATCTTTTTACACCGGCACAAAATAAAGATGCTGCTATGATCTGGGGGAATAATCCTTGGATAAAAGATCTTCCATATTTCAACATTGCACATAATTATAATTTTAGGCAAGGGGAGAGTGTAAATCTTAAAATGGAGTTTTGGATAAAACCTTTTGATTATGCAGATTATTCTGGAATTGATAGATCTATAATTACCCAATTAAGAGAAAACGAAATTCTAGGTTTTTGATGGTGTGTTATTGATTACGATGGTAATAAAAAACCTGAAGTCTTTATTAATTTAGCACACGAAACCAGAATGATTTATGACGCTAGTTATTTAAACCTGTTTGAATTAATGCCGCTAGAGGATAATAACAAAAAAGCAATTGATGCAAATTGGTCATTTATCGAGCTAGATAGAAACCTTCGTTGGATTCAATTTATGGACAAATTAATAGGAGATATTAAAAGCTGGCACTGGGATTTTGGTGATGGAAACATATCTCCTGAAAAAAACCCGTTACATTACTATGAAAAAGCAGGTGAATGAACAGTTGTACTAACAATTAAAGGTACTGAAGGTGTTTCTATTCGATCTAAAGTATGGGATGTAGTGACGCAATAATTGATAGTAAATCAACATTAATTAATATGAAAAGATTAGCATTTAAAATGCACCTAAATGAGGGGCAGAAGGAAGTTTATAAAAAACGTCATCATGAACTTTGGCCAGAGTTGCATCAGTTATTAAAAGACTCTGGTGTAAGTGAATATTCTATTTTTTTAGATGAAGAAACAAACACTTTGTTCGCTTTTCAAAAAGTTTCAGGTAATAATGGTTCACAAGATTTAGCTAACAATCCTATTGTAAAAAAGTGGTGGGACTTTATGGCTGATGTAATGAAAGTTAACCCAGATAATTCACCAGTTTCTGTAGCATTAGAGGAGGTCTTTTTTTTAGAATAATTTTTTTATAGCATTATTTAGGCTTAAAAAATGCTCTAAACATAAAAACAGCTTATAATTTTAAATCAAGAAATACTGCTTCAATATTATTTTTTTGGATAAATTTTCTGGTTTTGAGAGTATAAAAAGGTAAATATAATTTTTTATATACCTTATGATTTGTTCCCAGTTTTGAATATCAAGATTTAAATAAACATTCCAAAACATTAAAAAATAGTTTAACGAATACCAAAGACTATTAATAATAAACTTAAAAAGTTCTCCAGTTTCTTTATTAAATTTCTTTTATATAATTATTATCATTTAAACTGCTAAATTTTAGGAGTATGGAAATTTATAAAAGTAATAAATTTCCAACTTACATGATAGAACAGGACAGTTTCTTAGTCCCAACTCCTTACTTTAGCAGTACCAATAATAAATCTAAACTTTTAATTTTTTTATGTCAGCAATTTTCGGGGTATTATATCATTTTCTAGGTGGCTTCGCCTCTGGTAGTTTTTACATTCCTTATAAAAAGGTAAAAGGTTGGGCTTGGGAAAGCTATTGGATAGTAGGCGGAATTTTTTCTTGGTTTATTGTTCCCCCCTTAGCAGCTTATTTAACCATTCCAGGTTTTGAAGATATCATTTCTAATGCTCCGGGCTCGGTTTTATTCTATACATTTTTATTTGGCTCACTTTGGGGAATAGGAGGATTAACCTATGGTCTAGGGGTTAGGTATTTAGGCGTTGCCTTAGGTAGTTCCATCATTTTGGGTTTATGTTCTGTTTTTGGCGCATTAATACCCTCTTTTTATTACGAACTGTATCCAAAAGAAGGAAAAGATAGTTTCAGTATGATTTCCGGATCTTCTTGGGGACAGCTGGTATTATTAGGTTTATTCATTTGTGTGCTTGGGATTGTGATATGTGGCATTGCTGGAAACATGAAAGATAAAGACATGGGTAGTGCAGAAAAAGACGCCTCTAATACCGAATTTAAAATTGGATTAGGACTTTTTGTAGCTATAGTTTCCGGTATTTTGAGTGCTTGTTTCGCTTTTGGGATAGATGCAGGGAAAGATATGGCTAATCAAGCTAATGAAGTTTGGAAAAGTGCAAATCCTGGTCAAGGTGAATTTTTATATCAAAATAATGTTACCTACGTCATTATTTTATGGGGAGGGTTAACTACCAACTTTATATGGTGTATGATATTAAATGCCAGAAATAAAACCTTTGGAGATTATACTAACAAAAAAACTCCACTCTTAAAAAATTATATGTTTTCTGCTTTAGCAGGTACAACATGGTTTCTACAATTTTTCTTTTACGGAATGGGCGAAAGCCGATTAGGTAATGGAGCAAGTTCTTGGATATTACACATGGCCTTTATCATTTTAGTAGCCAACCTTTGGGGCTTATTTTTGAAGGAATGGAAAGGGGTAAAAACAAGAACATTCTCAACAGTAATTGCAGGAATTGTGGTCATACTCATATCTATAATTGTGGTAGGCTACGGAAATTCTATTAAATAAAATTTTAAAAACTAAAAATATGTCAAATAATACCACTTCTTTTAAGCATGTAAGCTATTTATGGGATGAGGAAAAGGCCGCAAAATTAGCAGGTGATGAAGTAGCTCTATTAATTTATCGTTCAAACTTATTAGGTGCAGATCTAAGACTCACCAACTATGGAGGTGGCAACACATCTTGTAAAGCATCTGCTAAAGATCCGCTTACAGGAGAACAAACCGAAGTTATGTGGATTAAAGGCTCTGGCGGCGATATAGGTACGCTAAAGAAAAGCGGTTTAGCTGCTTTGTATGTGGATAGATTAAGAGCACTAAAAAGTGTTTATCGTGGTATTAACCACGAAGACGAAATGGTTGATTTATTTAACCATTGTATTTATGATCTAGCCTCTAAAGCACCATCTATAGACACGCCTTTGCATGGTTTTCTTCCTTTTGCACACATAGATCATTTACATCCTGATGCTGCAATTGCGATTGCAGCTGCAAAAGACGGAGAAAAAATAACACAAGAATTATTTAACGGTACCATTGGTTGGGTGCCTTGGCAAAAACCAGGATTTGATTTAGGCCTTCAATTAAAAGAATGTCTAGACAAAAATCCAGGGATCAGGGGGATTATGTTAGGTTCACACGGTTTATTTACTTGGGGAAATACAGCTTACGAAAGCTATATCAATACATTAGAAGTTATAGAAACCTGTGCCCAATATTTAGAAGATAGCTATGGTAAAAAAGGCGAAATCTTTGGTGGACAAAAAATTAAAAGTCAAGCTAAAGCTGATAGACTAAATAAAGCTGCAGAATTAGCTCCAATTTTAAGAGGTTTTTGCTCTAGCGAACGTTCTATGATTGGTCATTTTACGGATGATGATCGCGTTTTAGAATATATCAACTCAAATGATTTAGATAGGCTTGCGCCGATGGGGACAAGCTGTCCAGATCATTTTTTAAGAACAAAAATATCTCCTTTGGTTTTAGAATTAGATCCAAACGACGATTTATCTGATGTTGCTGCTTTGAAAGGAAAATTAGCTCCAGCTTTTGAGGCTTACCGTAAAATGTATCAAGATTATTATGAGGCTTGTAAGCATTCAAATAGTCCAGCAATTAGAGATAGCAATCCAGTAGTTATTATTTACCGTGGTGTTGGGATGTTTACTTTTGCAAAAGATAAACAAACTGCTCGTGTTGCGGCAGAGTTTTATACCAATGCCATTAATGTGATGAAGGGCGCAGAAGCAATTTCTGAATATACTTCGTTACCACATCAAGAAGCTTTTAATATCGAGTATTGGTTGTTAGAAGAAGCAAAGTTGCAAAGAATGCCTAAGCCAAAAGCTTTATCTGGAAGAGTTGCTTTGGTTACTGGTAGTGCTGGCGGAATTGGAAAAGCAATTGCGAGAAAATTTGCGGAGGAAGGCGCTTGTGTGATTTTAAATGATATGAATGCTGATCGTTTGAAAGAAGCATGTGACGAATTTAAAAAAGAATTTGGTAATGATATTTGTGCATCTGCAACTTTAGATGTAACCAATCAAAACCATATAGATGAGGCCATGAAAATTGCTGCTTTAAGTTTTGGTGGAGTAGATTTGATAGTAAATAATGCAGGTTTATCCATATCTAAAACTATTGAAGACCACACAGAAAAGGATTGGAATTTATTATATGACGTTTTAGTTAAAGGTCAGTTTATGGTTACCCAAGCTGCAACTAAAGTGATGAAAAAGCAAGATATTGGTGGCGATGTGATCAATATTGTAAGTAAAAATGCTTTGGTAAGTGGTCCAAATAACGCGGGTTACGGTAGTGCAAAAGCTGCTCAGTTACACCTAAGCAGATTAAACGCAGCCGAATTAGGTGCTGCTGGTATAAGAGTAAATGTGGTAAATCCAGATGCAGTAATTAGCGATAGTAATATTTGGGCAGGTGGCTGGGCCGAAGGTAGAGCGAAGGCTTATGGAGTTACAGTAGCCGAACTACCAGCATATTACGCTAAGCGTACTTTACTAAATAAGATTATATTACCAATAGATATTGCAAATGCTTGTTTTGCCTTAACAGGCGGTTTATTGTCTAAATCAACAGGAAACATTTTAAATGTAGATGGTGGCGTTGCTATGGCATTTACAAGATAAAAGCCTCAACTAACTTCTCCAAAGGAGAGGAATTTTTATGGATATAAATTTGAAATTAATAATTCTTCATTTTTAAGGAATTATCATTACAACCAATTATGAGATTAGATAATATATTGATTCAGAAGCATAACGGGGAGTTAGCTGCAAAACATCAGAAAAAAATAGCCTTCTTTTTAGAGGAGAATCCATCGGCGAAAGCTTTAATAAATAAGATAAAAGACTTTCAAATAGCCATTCCAAGCTGGGCTTTAGGTACAGGCGGAACTCGTTTTGGTCGTTTTTCTGGTGGTGGCGAACCTAGAAACTTAGAAGAAAAGATGGAGGATATTGGTTTAATACATCAGTTAAACCAATCTAGTGGTGCCATTTCTTTGCACATTCCTTGGGACATTCCAGAAGATGCTGAAAAGATTAAAAACTTAGCCAATTCTTTACATATTAAGTTTGATGCGGTTAATTCCAATACATTTCAAGATCAGGCAGACCAAAAATATAGCTATAAATTTGGCTCTCTTCAAAATGTAGATAAAAATGTAAGAGACCAAGCTATTGCTCATAATATTGAAGTAATCAAACAAGGAGATGCTTTGGGGTCTAAGGCTTTAACCGTTTGGTTAGCAGATGGTTCCTCTTTTCCAGGTCAGTTAAACTTTCGTGAAGCTTTTCAAAATACGCTTGCTAGTTTAAAAGAAATTTATGCAGCATTACCAGCTGATTGGAAAATGTTTGTAGAATATAAATCTAACGAACCTAACTTCTATTCAACAACTGTTGCAGATTGGGGACAATCTTTATTGTACGCCTCTAAATTAGGGCCAAAAGCTTATACTTTGGTAGATCTTGGTCACCATTTGCCAAATGCCAATATCGAGCAAATTGTGTCTTTATTATTGATGGAAGAAAAATTAGGTGGTTTCCACTTTAACGATTCTAAGTACGGTGATGATGATTTGACCACAGGAGCTATCAAACCATATCAATTATTCTTAATTTTTAATGAATTGGTAGAAGGTATGGATGTTCAAAACATGAATCATGCATCGGCTTTAGGCTGGATGATTGATGCATCACATAATGTAAAAGACCCTTTAGAAGATTTATTACAATCTGTAGAAGCGATTATGATGGCCTATGCACAAGCATTATTAGTTGATAGGACTTCATTAAAGGCTGCACAACAAATCAATGATGTTTCCCTTTGTCAGGAGATTTTACAACAAGCCTATAGAACAGATGTTAGGTCTTTAATTGCCGAAGCTAGGTTACAATCTGGCGGTGCTTTAGATCCTATTCAATTATTCAGAACTTCAAAAGTGAGAGAGAAGTTAATTGAAGAAAGAGGATTAAAAACGGTAGCTACCGGTCTATAAAAGATGTTAGACAAGAGATTCGAGATAGGAGTAGACTCACATCTCAGATCTCAATACACAAATCTAAATAAATGAAAATCCCAGTTATTGCCATATTTGACGTAGGAAAAACCAATAAAAAGTTATTTCTTTTTGATGAAGATTATCAAATCGTTTTTGAGCGGTCGGCAAAATTTACCGAAACTGTAGACGAAGATGGTGACCCATGCGAAAATTTAGAAAGTTTACGATTATCGTTCTATGATTCTTTACATGAAGTGTTACGCAATAAAAAGTTCGACCTAAAAGCCATTAATTTTTCTACCTACGGAGCAAGTTTTGTTTATTTGGATGAAGACGGAAAACCTTTGGCACCGCTTTATAATTATTTAAAAGAATACCCAGAAGGTTTAAAAAAACAGTTTTATGATTCTTATGGTGGCGAGGAGAACTTTGCAGTTACCACAGCTTCACCAGTATTAGGAAGTTTAAATTCTGGTATGCAGTTGTATCGTATAAAACACGAAAAACCTGATCTTTTTAAACAAATTAAGTATGCTTTACATTTACCTCAATACATGAGTTCTATTATAACCGGTAAAATGTATAGTGATATTACTAGTATTGGGTGTCATACCAATTTGTGGGATTTTAAAAAAAGTGACTATCATAATTGGGTTGATGAGGAAGAGATTTCCGTAAAAATTCCTCCAATATATCCTGGAGATCATTTTATCCCATCTTCTTTTCCTAGCGAAAAATATATAGTGGGAGTAGGTTTACATGATAGCTCGGCGGCATTAATTCCATATTTAGAGAGTTTTAAAGAGCCTTTTATATTGTTATCAACCGGAACTTGGTGCATCAGTTTAAATCCTTTCAACAATTTGCCGTTAACTCATGATGAGTTATTGAAAGATTGTTTATGTTATCTTTCCTATCAGGGTAAACCTATAAAAGCGGCTCGTTTATTTGCAGGTTATGAGCATGAGCAAGAATTGAAAAGAATTGCCACTCATTTTAATGTGCCAATAGCCAAATTTAAAACAGTAAAATTAAATATGAAGGTATTGGATAAATACCTTCCAAATGAAGAGCTAAATAAATTTTTTGATACTTTAATTGATGGTTATTTTAATTTTTCTAAAGAAGATTTAAGTCAGTTTGAAAACGAAATTGAGGCTTATCATTATTTTATTTTTACCTTAATGTTTAAGCAGTATAAATCAACTCAATTGGTATTAGAGGGAACTGCTGTAAAAAGAATTTTTGTTGATGGTGGGTTTTCAAAAAATCTAATTTTCATGAATTTGTTAGCGATGGTTTTCCCAGCCATAGAAGTTTATGCAGCATCTATGGCCCAAGCCACTGCAATGGGAGCAGCAGTTGCCCTACACAAACATTGGAACTCCAAACCATTACCTACAGATATGATAAGTTTAAAATTATATGTATCGCCTAAAAAAGTTTAAAAAATGAAAGTTGCTTTATTTATACCTTGTTATGTAGATCAGTTTTACCCTAATGTTGCCATGGCCACATTAGAGTTACTAGAGAAATACGGCTGCGAAGTAAGCTACCCAAAAAATCAAACCTGCTGCGGACAACCCATGGCTAATTCGGGATTTGAACATTTATCAACAGGATGCAATAGAAATTTTGTAGAAAACTTTAAAGGATATGATTATATCGTTGCCCCATCAGGGAGTTGCGTTTTACATATCAATGAGCATTTACACGATGAAAATCATCCAGCGGAAGCGGAAAAAATAAGAAAAACTACTTACGAGTTAATCAGTTTTTTAACCGACATATTAAAAATAGAACAAGTAGAAGCGAATTTCCCTCACAAAGTAGGCATGCACCAAAGCTGCCAAGGGCAAAGAGGGTTAAAGCTTTCGCAGATGACAGAGCTAAATGCCGCACCATTTTCTAAGCCATTAGATCTTTTAAACCAGGTAAAAGGAATAGAAATGATTAAACTAGACCGAAAAGATGAATGCTGTGGTTTTGGCGGATCGTTTTGCGTATCCGAAGAAGCAGTAAGTGTCAAAATGGGAATAGACAGAGTAGCAGACCATGTGAGAAACCAAGCAGATTATATTACAGGCGTAGACATGTCCTGCTTGATGCATTTAGACGGCATCTTAAAAAGACAAAAGAGTAAAACACAGATTATACATATAGCAGAAATATTAAACGGGAGGACAGTATGAAAATAGCAGACCACGCAGCAAACTCGACAGAATTTAATAAAGACGAAGCCAGAGTAGATTGGCATGATGAAACGCTATGGTTTATCCGCCAAAAGCGAGATGAATCATCTAAAAAAATTCCCCAATGGGAAGATTTAAGAGAGGCAGCATCGCAAATCAAGAATCATACGCTATCAAACCTTCATGCGTATTTAGAAGAATTTGAGAAAAACGCTACAGCCAATGGCATCAAAATCCATTGGGCAGCAGATGCACAGGAACATAATGAGATTGTACATCAACTACTCAAAAAGCACAATATTACCCAAATGGTCAAAAGCAAATCTATGCTTACCGAAGAATGCCATTTGAACCAATATCTAGAAGAACAAGGAATAGAAGTTATAGACTCTGATCTAGGGGAACGCATTGTACAGCTGGCCAATGAAACACCAAGCCACATTGTATTACCCTGTATCCATAAAAAGAAAGAAGAAATAGGAGAGCTGTTTCATACCCATTTAGGTACACCAAAAGGCAACGCCGACCCACAACTATTAACAGAAGCCGCAAGACAACACCTTCGCGATACCTTTTTAACTAGAAAAGCAGCACTTACAGGCGTAAATTTTGCCATTGCAGAAACTGGAGAATTTGTAGTTTGTACCAATGAAGGTAATGCAGATATGGGCGCCCATTTGGCAGATATCCACATTGCTTGTATGGGAATTGAGAAAATTATTCCTAAAAGAGACCATTTATCCGTTTTTCTAAGATTATTAGGAAGAAGTGCCACAGGACAACCCATAACCACTTATTCTAGTCACTTTGTTAAACCGCAGCCAAACAAAGAGATGCACATTGTATTGGTAGATAATGGAAGAACCAGACAATTAGGAAGGCCAGACTTTAGAAACTCCTTAAAATGTATTAGATGTGCAGCTTGCTTTAACACTTGTCCAGTTTACAGAAGAAGCGGAGGTCATAGTTACCATGCGGTAATTGCTGGGCCGATAGGCTCTATATTATCGCCAAATCTAGATATGGCCAAACATGCCGACTTGCCATTTGCATCTACGCTATGTGGCTCATGCAGTAATGTATGCCCAGTAAAAATAGATATCCACGAGCAGTTGTATAAATGGAGACAAGTATTGGTGAAAGAAGGACATGTAGATAAAACTAAGGCAATAGCGATGCAAGCCATGGCTAAAACATTAGCCTCACCTACATTATACAGATTAGCCGGAAAAGCAGCTCGTACCACGTTAAAATACGCTCCATTTATAGTAAACAATAAATACAACGTTTGGTATAACCATAGAGAAATGCCAGAAGTGCCCAATTCATCATTTGGCGAGTGGTATGAAAAAAATAGAAAAGACAAAATTTAAATGGCAAGCAGAGAAGATATATTAAAAGCAGTAAAGCAAAATCAGCCCGAGCTGTTACCATTACCTGGTTTGGATCATTTTTTTGAGGAAGAAACTGATTTAGAAGATCAAATTGCTCAATTTACAACGATAGTAGAAAGCATAGGAGCGAAGGTACACCGAGTAAAGAACCATCAAGAAATTGTAGAACAAATTAAGAAAGAGTTCAATACAGGAGCAATTAGAATAGTTGCAACAGAAGAACACTACAACGAAATAGCTAAACCCTTTACGGGTTTGGATAATCATGAATTAGCAGATGTAGAGTTGATGATATTACCCGCTCATTTTGCGGTAGCAGAAAACGGAGCTTGCTGGGTAAATGACGATTTGTACAAAGAAAGGGTGTTACCTTTTATTCCACAACATTTAGCATTGGTAGTTAAAAAAGAAAACTTTGTAGCTACCATGCACCATGCTTACAAACGCATTGGAGACAAAAAATACGGCTTCGGTACTTTTATAGCTGGTCCGTCTAAAACTGCCGATATTGAACAAAGTTTGATATTAGGAGCGCATGGGCCTAGAAGTTTGGTGGTGTTTGTGATGTAACGGCTTATAAGTAAGCTTGAACTCTACTTAGTCTTTATTTGCAAGGAGCATTGGGTTTAACTGAAATTAATTAAAACATAGTTTTGTTGCAGAAGGGAAAAAGTTTATAATTAATGCAAAAGACAATAGTGATAAAAACCGGCACATAATTAAAAGGTAAGCCATATCTCAGTTCTTATATCCGCCATCAGGAGATTGAGAAAGGCGGTGATTTAGAATTTAAAATGAGTAACAGACCCAAAGTGCAGATTATAGAGAAGTAAAACAGGCTTCAAATTTTTGGTAGGGGATTGTAGGATTTAAAATTTTAATCTTCACGAAAGGCTTATAATTTATTATATGTTTCTTTAGAATATAGATTTAGCTTTTAATCATAACCTTACTTTAACCTTTATGAAACTACTCTATTACATTTTAAATACTCAAAACCTTTTATCCTCTCTCGCTTTTTTAGCCAATCATTACTATTTGTATGATTTTATATCAACACCAGATGTTTTATATCGTAAATGAGCAATGTATTTATCTAGTTTTGAGTTTCGCCGGATAATATTTTAGCTGTTAGAACAGCTTTATTAATCATTTTATCTCTCATTTTATCATTAAACCTAAAAGCAGGTAGATAGATGCTAAAGCTGGCTATAACCTTCTTGTTTTGATAGATGGGAACTGCAATTCCTACTACCTGCACAGTATCCTCAATTAATGCAAAACCTTGTTTTCTAATTATATTAATCTGCTCAAAAAAACTAATTCTAGAAGCTGCTTTAGACCATACTTCTTTAGGTGGTAAGCCATATTTTTTAAGATATAGCTGTAAATCATGATCAGTCAAAAATGCGATTAATAGTCTTCCTGTAGATGAATCATAAGCTAGCTTTTCGTCAGGCGTAGTAGCCTGCACTAAGTGGGAGCAGTTTTTTTTGTCAATAACTAACCGGGTATCATTCTTTAGTATAGCGATTAGGCAATTTTCATTTATTTCTTTTAGTACATTTTCAAAAACTGGATTTGCTTTTATAAGTAGGTCTTTATATCCAACTGTTCCATTGCAAATTTCTAATAAACGATCTCCAATTAAATAACCTTTTATTGATTGGTTTTTTTTTAATAGACCTCTATCTACCAATGTTTTTACAATATTTGCACACGTAGCAACATTTAAATTTAAGTCTTTAGCAATGTTTCCTAATAATTTGGGTCTGTAAATATCTTGTACCACATATTCTAAAATATCAACAGATCGGTTAATAACTTGAATCATAATTTTTAAAGTTAATTCCACAATATAAAGTTTTTGCTTTATAAAGATGTTATTATTTAATTTGCTGTTTCATAAAATGAATGAAGACATTATGTGTCTTTTGGAGTTAGAACCTTAAAACTAATTATGAAATCAATTAAAAAAATCACCCTGTTATTTACTTTCGTAATATTTGGTTTTATAACAGTTAATGCGCAAAATTACAAACCAACAGAAGCAAATTTGGCAACCAGAGAATGGTTTCAAGACGCAAAATTTGGTCTTTTTGTTCATTGGGGTTTGTACAGTGTTTTGGGCGATGGAGAATGGGTAATGAATGTCCAAAAAATCAATATTAAAAATTACGAAAAACTACCGCCGTCTTTCAATCCAATATCTTTTGATGCTAAAGAATTGGTAGGAATTGCTAAAGCAACAGGTATGAAATATATTACCATCACATCACGTCATCACGATGGTTTTTCGATGTTTGATACCAAGCAATCTGACTGGAATATTATCCAACGTACTCCTTATAAAAAAGATCCTTTAAAGCAACTAGCAGATGAATGTCATGCCCAAGGTATTAAGTTGTTTTTTTATTATTCGCTTTTAGATTGGTATCATAATGATTATTATCCCAGAGGAAATTCTGGTAAAACTGCAGGCCGACTAGAGAAAGGCGATTGGAACAAATACTTATCCTTTATGAATGCACAATTAACGGAGCTACTTACCAATTATGGAGAAATTAGCGGTATTTGGTTTGATGGTTGGTGGGATAAAAAGGATGCTAATTGGGAATTAAGAAAAACGTATGATCTCATTCATAGTTTACAGCCACAATGTTTAGTTGGAAATAATCATCATCAAGCAGTTAAAGATGGTGAAGATTTTCAAATGTTCGAACAAGATCTTCCTGGAGCTAAAAAACAGGTTTTGGTGCCGAGGCGGTAGTTGGTCAGCTGCCTTTAGAAACTTGTGAAACCATGAATAATTCATGGGGATTCAACATCTTAGATAATAAATATAAATCAACAGAGCAACTTGTTCATTATTTAGTAAAAGCAGCTGGTAATAATGCTAATTTTTTATTGAATGTAGGTCCTATGCCAAGTGGAAAAATACAATCAGAATTTTTAGATACCTTACAAAAAGTTGGGACTTGGACGGCAAAATATGGTGAAACTATTTACGGAACAAGGGCTGGTCCTATTTCGCCTAAATCTTGGGGAGTAACTACGCAAAAAGATGGAAAAATATATATTCATGTTTTAAATCCAGAAGAAGAAAATCTACTTATTACAGGATATAAAGAGAAGATAAAATACATAGAAGTTTTTGGGAGAAACGAAAAATTGAAATTTAAACAAGATTCTTATGGATTAATTATTCAATTGCCCAAATATTTTGATAATTATGATACAGTTTTAGTGATCAATAAACAATGATTTTGTATCGTGGCCAGTATGTACGAAATTAAGAAAACTAAATATCATTCAATTATGATGTCTAATTTTAGATATTAAGCTTTTATATACACCTTTTTATATTAGTTTAAATCGAATTGAATTATTAAACCAGATTATTAATGACCAAATCTAAAACCTCCACAAGGTTTGCCTTTATCATGATAACCTCCTTGTTTTTTATGTGGGGTTTTGTGCATAATCTCGACCCAATTCTTATTCCACATCTCAAAAAAGCATTTAGTTTATCTACGCTTCAAGCTTCTTTGGTAGATTCTGCTGTGTTTATAGCCTATTTTGTAATGGCCTTGCCAGCTGGTGCAATCATGAAAAAATATGGTTACAAAGCGGGTATCATAACGGGATTATTGCTTTTTGCAATTGGTTCTTATTTATTTATTCCATCGGCAAATACACAATTATATGCTTTTTTCTTGCTCTCTTTATTTGTGATAGCCTGTGGTTTAACCATTTTAGAAACTGCAGCAAATCCTTACGCTTCATTGTTAGGTCCACCAGAGAAAGCAGTACAAAGGTTGAATTTAGCACAATCTTTTAATGGTTTGGCGGCAACACTTGCTCCAATTATTGGAGCAAAAATTATTTTAACAGAAGGATACTCAGAAGAAGCTTTAAATGCCATGACTTCTTCTGCCAGAGAAATTGCATTAGCTGCCGAGGCATCAACAGTAAAAATACCATATCTAGTTTTAGGAAGTATTATTTTAGTAATTGCAATTGTTTTTTACTTTATGAAATTACCCGAAATTAAAGAAGGAGACGGAATTGCTTCTGGCACAAATGTATTTCATGCTTTAAAGCATCGGCATTTAAGTTGGGCCGTAGCTGCTCAGTTTTTTTATGTTGGTGCACAGGTTTGCATTTTTAGTTTTTTTATCCTTTATGCTACAGAAGCTGCTGGAATTTCAGAAATGACAGCTGCTACCTATGCAGGATTTGGGGTGGGTATGGCATTTATGATTGGTCGTTTTATAGGTACTTTCTTTATGAAATTTATAGAGCCCGTAAAGCTTCTGGTTATTTATAGTCTGATTTGTGCAGTACTATCACTTTTGGCAATGCTTACTGAAGGTTTATTAGCAGTTTACGTAGTAATTGGTATTGCTTTTTTTATGTCCATTATGTTCCCTACCATATTTTCTTTGGGAATAAAAGACTTAGGCGGTGATACTAAATTTGGTAGCAGTCTAATCATTATGTCGATTGTTGGAGGCGCATTATTACCGCCACTATTCGGTTACATCAGTGATGTTACTCAAAATATACAAATGGGTTATGTGGTTCCATTGGTTTGTTTTTTAGTTATTTTCCTTTTCGGAGTTACAGGACATAAAGTTATTAAAGTATAAAATGAAAAGATATATTCTAGCATTAGATTTAAAAGAAGATTTACAGCTTATTAATGAGTATGATGAATGGCATAGAAATGTTTGGCCCGAGGTTTTAAAGAGCATCGAAGATTCGGGTATTCTTCAAATGGAGATTTTTAGATTTTATAACCGCCTTTGTATGGTAATGGAAACTACAGAAGAGTTTTCTTTTGAGCGAAAAGGAAAGATGGATAAGAATAATGAAAAAGTGCAGGAATGGGAAGAATTGATGTGGAATTTTCAGTTAAAAATTCCAGGTTCCAAACCTAAAGAGAAGTGGGTTTTGATGGATAGCATATTTGAATTTAATAGCAGTAAATAAATGGATTTTTTAAAGATCGACCCTAAAGATAATGTGCTGGTTGCCCTTCAGGATTTGCCGGAGGGAAAGGAAATTACTTTCGGAAATAAAAATATCCTTGTAAAGCAAAAAATCCCTGCAAAGCACAAATTATTTATCAATGATATGCAGTCTGGTGATGAAATTATCATGTATGGCGTATTGGTAGGTAAATTACAAAATGAAGTAAAAAGCGGTGAGCGAATGACTGTTGAAAACACCAAACATGCCGCCGATCCTTATACTTATCGTGAGGTTCATTATCAATGGAATATTCCAAATGTAGATGAATTTAAAAGCAGAACATTTAAGGGTTATCACCGAAAAGATGGAGAGGTAGGTACAGCTAATTATTGGTTGTTTATTCCTACTGTTTTTTGTGAAAACAGGAATTTAGATGTAATTAAAGAAGCTTTACACCACGCATTAGGTTATGCCGTTACCGATAAATATAAATTTTATGCTGCCCAATTAACAAAGGCAATTGAGGAGGGGAATAATATTGTTGACATTTCTTTTCAATCTTCAAATGACTCCTCAAAAGAAAGAACATTTAAAAACGTTGATGGAATTAAATTTTTGAATCATCAGGGAGGTTGTGGTGGTACTAGACAAGATGCTGATACACTGAGTAAGTTATTAGTTGCTTATGCCGACCATCCTAATGTTGCAGGGATTACGCTGTTAAGTTTAGGTTGCCAGCATTTGCAAGTTCAGGATTTCTTGAACGATTTAAAAGAACGTAATCCAAGTTTTGACAAACCGCTATATATTTTTGAGCAGCAAAAGACACAAAGCGAAGAAGCTTTAATTAAAGATGCTATCAAGCAAACGTTTTTGGGTTTAATAGAAATCGACAAAATAGAAAGAAAACCAGCGCCATTATCAAAACTAACTATTGGTGTAAAATGTGGTGGTAGCGATGGTTTTAGTGGAATTTCTGCAAACCCAGCAGTAGGTTACACCGCCGATTTATTGGTAGCCTTAGGAGGAAAAGTTCTCTTAGCCGAATTTCCAGAATTATGTGGAGCAGAGCAAAATATGATTGACAGGAGTATAGATAAAGCTACTGCAGAAAAATTTATCCGTTTGATGACGGATTACGATGCCCAAGCGCATGCAGTAGGGTCGGGGTTTTACATGAATCCTTCGCCTGGAAATATTAAAGATGGTTTAATAACTGACGCTATAAAAAGTATAGGTGCAGCAAAAAAAGGAGGTACTTCTCCAGTTGTTGATGTTTTGGATTATACTGAGCCAGCAACAAAACCAGGTTTAAGTTTGGTTTGTACACCCGGTAATGATGTGGAAGCAACAACAGGTAAAGCGGCAAGTGGGGCAACTTTAATTTTATTTACTACAGGCTTGGGCACACCGACTGGAAACCCAGTTTGCCCGGTTATTAAAGTGGCAACAAATTCTTCTCTAGCTTTAAGAATGAGCGATATTATTGACATTGATACAGGAGGGGTTATTACTGGCGAAAAATCCATCGAACAAATGGGGATAGAAATATTGGAATATTGTATCAAAGCGGCAAGCGGAGAGGTAATTCCAAAAGCGGTTCAATTGAATCAGGATGATTTTATTCCTTGGAAAAGGGGAGTGAGTTTATAATTTAATAAATTGTTTTATAGCATTTTAGGTTTGCGTTAACGATAGCAGCGGCATCCTTTTTTGCTCTATTACGATATGCAAATTGCAAAAAAGATATAGCGGATAGCGTGTTTAAACGCCCAAATCAATCATAAATTAAAATTAAAAAAGAGTGTTTAGTTTAAAAGGAAAATCGGCGGTTATAACAGGTGGCGGCAGTGGAATTGGAAAAGCTATAGCTGAGCTATTTGCAAAGCAGGGAGCCATAGTTCATATTATTGAATTGAATCAGGAATCTGCAAATGAAACCGTTAGCGAGATTAATAATTTTGGAGAAGCGTTAGCTTATTCTTGCGATGTTTCTAAACAGCAAGAAGTGAAAACTGTGTTTGCCAGCATTGGAAGGATAGATATTTTAGTAAATAATGCCGGAATTGCTCATATTGGAAAGGCATCTACAACTGAAGAAGCTGATTTTGATAAAGTGTATCAGGTGAATGTGAAAGGAGCTTATAATTGTTTGTATGCCACGTTGCCTATAATGCAACAACAAAAAGGCGGGGTAATTTTAAATACAGCATCAATAGCATCATTGGTAGGGATTGCAGATCGTTTTGCTTATTCTATGAGCAAAGGAGCAATATTTTCTATGAGCATGTCTGTAGCCAGGGATTATATGGCTGATGGGATTCGATGTAACAGCATTTCTCCAGCAAGAATTCATACGCCATTTGTTGATGGATTTATTGTGAAAAATTATCCTGATAATCAAGAAGAGATTTTTGAGAAATTATCTAAAAGTCAGCCGATAGGCAGAATGGGTAAACCAGAAGAAGTTGCTGCTTTAGCCTTGTATTTATGTAGCGATGAGGCAGGCTTTATCACAGGGTGTGACTACCCAATAGACGGAGGGTTTATTAAATTGAATAATTAGACAGGAGATGTGAGAGCAGAGAATTAAGAGCAAAGAATAAAGGGCAAAGAATAATTAGCAAAAAATCAAGAGTATCGACTATGGTCGGAATTTAAAAATAGAAATAACATGAAATTGATAAGATACGGACAACTTGGAAAAGAAAAGACAGGAGTTATAATTGATGATATTTGGTTTGATACATCTTCATTTGGTGAAGACTATAATGAGAAGTTTTTTGAAAATAATGGGTTGCAGAGGTTAGAAAAATTTGTGAATGACAATATAAATACTTTAAATGTTATTAATCAACAAGTAAGGTTATCCTCCCCAATAGCTCGTCCATCTAAAATAGTTTGTATTGGTTTAAACTACGCAAAACATGCTAAAGAAACCAATGCATCTATACCTTTAGAGCCTATTATTTTCTTTAAATCTACCACTTCTATTATTGGTCCATATGATAATGTAATGTTACCAAAAGATTCTGAAAAAACCGACTGGGAGGTAGAATTGGCATTTGTGATAGGGAAAAAAGCAAGTTATGTTTCGCAAGAAGAAGCCATGGATTATGTGGCGGGTTATGTTTTGCATAATGATATCAGCGAAAGAGCTTTTCAATTAGAGCGTGGCGGACAGTGGGCCAAAGGAAAAGGTTGTGATACTTTTGCGCCTTTAGGGCCTTGGTTAGCGACTAAAGATGAAATAGCAAACCCAAATAATTTACGTTTATGGCTAAAAGTGAATGATAAAATAATGCAAGATGGCAATACCGATGATTTGGTTTTTAATATCCCGCAATTGGTTTCTTACCTAAGTCAGTTTATGACATTATTACCTGGCGACATTATCTCAACCGGAACACCACACGGCGTAGGCTTGGGTTTTAATCCACCAATATATTTAAAAGAAGGTGATGTAGTAGAATTAGGAATTGATGGTTTAGGAACATCCAAACAAACCGTAATAGCTTATGCTAAAAATTGATACCCATCAGCATTTTTGGATATTCGACCCCATTAGAGATAATTGGATTGATGAAGCCATGGCTGATATCAGAAGAGATTTTTCTCCTCAAGATTTAGAACCTGTCCTTAAAAAGCACCTTTTTGAGGGCTGTATAACGGTACAAGCTAGCCAAACAGAACAAGAAAATGAGTTTTTAATACAACTAGCTAAAAAGAACACCATTGTTAAAGGGATAGTGGGCTGGGTAGATTTAAGAGCAGTTGACTTAGAGGAAAAATTACAAGAATATAAAAATAACCCTTTAATAAAAGGTTTCAGACATGTTTTACAAGGTGAAACCAACAGAGCTTTAATTTTAGCACCAGATTTTATGCTCGGCTTAAATCTGTTAAATAAATATGGTTTTACTTATGATGTTCTGATATTTCCAGACCAGCTCAAATACTTTGTTGAGTTTTTAAAAACAACAGAGCCTATAGCTATGGTTTTAGATCATATAGCAAAGCCAAATATTAAAACTGGTAATATTATAGATTGGAAAAAGGATATTGAACAATTAGCAGTTTTTGAAAATGTTTATTGTAAAGTATCTGGCATGGTAACAGAAGCCGATTGGCAAAACTTTAAATATCAAGACTTTGAACCTTATTTAGATGTCGTGTTTAACACTTTTGGGATTAATAGATTAATGTTTGGGTCTGATTGGCCGGTGTGTAACGTAGCTGGTGGTTATGATAAAATGCTAAGTATTGTTACAACGTATACTTCAAAATTAAGCCAAACAGAGCAAGAAAAGTTTTGGGGTGGCAACGCACTACAATTTTATAAAATATCATAAAATGGATTTAAAATTAAAAGATAAAGTAATCATCGTTACAGGTGGGGCAAAAGGAATTGGTTTAGGCATAGCCGAAGCTTTAGCAGCCGAACAAGCTATTGTTGTAGTAGTTGGAAGAAATAAAGATGATAACCAAAAAGCGATTAAAAAATTGGGAACTATTGGAGGAAAAGCTTTTGCTGTTGAAGCAGAATTAAGCAATCCAGAAGCTTCAGAAAATGCTATAAAATCTATAGTTGCAGAGTTTGGAAAAATTGATGGAATTGTAAACAATGCAGGTTTAAATGATGGAGTTGGTTTAGAAAATGGCAATTACGAAAAGTTTATGCAAAGCCTTCATAGCAATTTGGTGCACTATTACTTGATGGTACATTTTGCTTTGCCAGAGTTAAAGAAAAGTAAGGGCGCTATTGTTAACATAAGCTCAAAAACTGCTGAAACAGGACAAGGTAATACCTCAGCCTATGCAGCCGCAAACGGGGGCAGAAACGCTTTAACAAGAGAATGGGCTTTAGAATTATTGAAATACGGCATCAGAGTAAATGCAGTAGTTGTTGCCGAATGCTGGACACCACAGTACGCTAAATGGATTACCACCTTAGCAAACCCCGAAGAAAAACTAAAAGAAATAACCTCTAAAATTCCTTTAGAAAACAGAATGACAACAGTAGAAGAAATTGGAAATACCACAGTGTTTTTATTAAGCGAAAAGTCAAGCCATACCACAGGGCAACTTATTTATGTAGATGGAGGCTATGTTCATTTAGACAGAGCTTTAGCAAACGTGTAAATATTTACCTTAAGGTTGCTTTATAATCTTTTGGAATTGTAATTCAATCTTATCCTAATAGAGAAACAGCAAAATTAAAGTAAGATTTAACCTATTTCAAACATCTTTAAGGCATTTTCTGTCATGATGTTTGTGATCACAATTGGCTTTTCTATTGCTGCTATAGCCACAACCGTTTTAGAAAAAGAGTCTGGCGTAACAGAAATGGTGTCTATTCCTTCCTCTACTAAAAATTGCGCAAAATCAGGAAAATCAGAAGGACCTTGTCCGCAAATACCAACTTTTACATTTTTAGCTTTAGCCGAGCGGATTAACATACTTATCATTTTTTTTACCGCTAAATTTCTCTCATCATACAGATGAGCAACCTGAGCGGAATCTCTATCCAAACCCAATACCAGTTGTGTGAGGTCATTAGAACCGATGGAAAAACCATCTATGTGTTCTGCAAACTCTTCGGCCATCAAAAAGTTTGACGGCAATTCTGCCATTAGATAAACTTTTAGGTCATTTTCCCCTCTTTTTAAGCCATACTCTTCCATCACTTGGTAAACTTTGATCAACTCTTCTACTGTACGGCAAAAAGGAATCATTACCACAATATTATCGAGCCCTAATTTCTCTCTTACCTGCTTAATGGCTTTGCATTCTAAACCAAAAGCTTCTTTATAACTTTCAGAATAGTATCTAGAAGCACCACGCCATCCAATCATTGGGTTTTCTTCTTTTGGTTCGAAATGTTCGCCACCTAATAAGTTTGCATATTCATTGCTTTTAAAATCCGAAAACCTAACAATTACCTGCCTTGGATAAGCAGATGCAGCTATTTTTGCTAAACCGTTAGCAAGCTTATCTACAAAATATGCGGCACCATCTTGATAGCCTTTTGTAATTTCATTCAATTGATTTGACAAACTTACATCACCCAACTGAGAACTTTTAAGCAATGCCAATGGATGAATTTTAATGTAGTTATTGATAATAAACTCCATTCTGGCCAAACCAATTCCATGATGAGGCAAGCTAGCAAATTGGAAAGCTTTGTCTGGCGAGGCCACATTTAACATCAGCGGGGTTTTTGTTTTGGGCAAAGAATTTAAGGAAATTTCTGTTTTTATAACTCCTAATTCTCCTTTAAAAACCATTCCAACATCACCCTCGGCACAAGAAACAGTTACAAGTTCTCCATTAACCAGATTCTTTGTAGCATCCTTACACGCAACAATTGCAGGTACTCCAAGTTCCCTGGCAACAATAGCTGCATGGCAGGTTCTACCTCCTCTTTCCGTAATAATTGCTGATGCTATTTTCATCAATGGTTCCCAATCAGGGTCTGTCATTTCAGCAACTAAAATATCGCCTTTTTTAAAACCTGTTTTGCTAATATCAGAACCTAAAGAAGGAATTATTCTTACCTGTCCTGAGCCTATTTTATCTCCTACTGCTATTCCCTTTAATAAAACATCTTTAATTTCTACTGGATTGATATGGTAGGTAACTATTGATTCTTCATTTCTTTGAGAATGGATGGTTTCTGGTCTCGCCTGAACAATAAAAAGTTCATTAGTTTGTCCATCTAATGCCCATTCTACATCCATTGGGCACCATTGGTTTTTTAATTTCGAGTAATATTCTTCTATCAAACACACCCAGCTAGAAAGTTGGAAAACTTGTTGGTCATTTAAACAAAAACTTTGTCCTTCTAAACTGGATGTGGCTACAACTTTTACATATTCATTTGGTGAATCGCTATACACCATTTTCTTATCCTTATTACCTAATTTTCTTTCTATAATAGCAGGAAAACCTTTTTTGAGTAAGGGTTTAAATACAATAAATTCATCGGGAGAAACTGCACCTTGAACTACCATTTCTCCTAAACCATAAGATCCATTAATAATTACAGCATCTTTAAAGCCACTTTCAGGATCAATAGAAAAAGCAACACCTGAAGCTCCTAAATCCGACCTTACCATTTTTTGAATCCCAACAGAAAGCCCAATTTTTAAATGATGATACCCAAAACTTTGGCGGTAACTGATTGCTCTATCGGTAAAAAGCGAAGCAAAACATCTTTTAATAGAGTCAAATAAGTTTTCTATGCCAGCTACATTCAAATAAGTTTCTTGTTGCCCAGCAAAAGAAGCATCGGGTAAATCTTCTGCAGTAGCAGATGAACGTACGGCAACATCTATATTTTCTTTTTTGCTTGTTGCTGATAACAGTAGATATTCATCAGCAATTTCTTTAGACAAATCTTCTGGAAAGCTAGCCTCCAAAATTTTTGTCCTTATGGCTATTCCACAATTTTTTAAAGCTAAAAGATCGGAAGAATCAAGATTTACAATTTTTTCATATACATACTGATTTAACTGGTTGGCTTCCATAAAAGCCTCGTATCCTTGAACAGTAATTAAATAACCATCAGGCACTTTAACGCCTAATTCGGATAGATTTTTTATCATTTCTCCTAATGATGAATTTTTCCCACCTGCAATGTGAATATCTTCTATACCAACCTCATTTAATTTCAGTGTGAATTTTTGTTTTTCCATTCCGCTAAATTGGTATTTACTAGCAATGATAAAAAGAATTTTTTTATCTTGTTTTGATACTATATTACCTTAATTTTAAACATTTTTGAAGTAAACTGGTTATTTTAGTAATGAAAGCACAATTATATAAAGTTCCAATACCCTTAGGACAATCTTTTAGTGTTAGAACAGATATTGCAAAAAAATTTCATAGCGAGTGGCATTATCACCCAGAGATAGAAATCATTTTTTTTAGGGAAGGGTCTGGTACTGCTTTGATTGGAAATAGTGTTTCGTTATTTAAAAAGAACGACTTTTTAATTTTAGGTCCAAATCTTCCTCACATGTTTAAAAGCGATGAAGATGATAATCAAGAAATTTCTGAGGCCATTATTGTTCATTTCTCAATAGATATTTTAAAACCATTTATAAATTTACCCGAGAACAACTCCATAAATAACCTCTTAGATAATTCTGTTGTGGGTTTAAATATAAACGGTAAATCGAAAAAAGACGCCATTGAGTTGATTAGAGCAATGAGTTTTGCTCAGAAAGCTAAAAGGTTTATTTATTTACTCGACTTATTAAATACTATTTCAGAGTCTAAAGAGGTCAAAAAAATTACCAATAGCCCACTAAAAATTTTCGCTCAAAAAGATGATGAAATTCGATTGAACCGGATATATCATTATTCTTTAGGTAATTTCCATCGGCAAATTACTTTAAAAGAGATTGCGAGTATAATATATATGACTCCAAACTCTTTTTGTAGGTACTTTAAGTCTCGGACCAAAAAACAATATTCTTTATTTTTAATAGAAATACGGATAGCACATGCCTGCAAATTATTGCGTGAAACCGATTTTAGTATTGGAGTTATCTCTTTTGAAAGCGGATTTATGAATCTTTCAAATTTTAACAGATACTTTAAAACTGTAACAGGAAAAAGCCCTTTAAATTACAAAAAGCAGTTTAATATAAATTAATCCAAATTGATATTAAATTATAATACAAAGAAAAAGAAAGTCAACTTCTCTAGTATGTTTTCAATTTTAGCAATAATTTGAATTGATAATCAATAAAAAAGAACTTACAAAAATATATCCTTCTTAAAAGAATAATAACTTTTTGAAATTATGAAAACACCATAAAATAATAAATCCCTATTGAATACATTTTCAATAGGGATTTTTAATATTAATTTAAGGTAACTATCCTTCATTTTTTTTAGCAGTCACCTCATTACGAATATCTTGAGCCAATACTTTTGCTTGTTGCATGGCATTACGTAAACGTGTTCCAGCAGCTTTATTACTTTTATCAAAAAATGCAACTGCATCTGCTTCAGCAGCTTCTAAAAGGCTTTTTAATTCTTTAAATTTTTCCATATTTTGTCTAGTTTTAATTAAGAATCGAATATATCTATTTTATTAAAAGATAACAAGAAAATTAATTTTTAAATGTATTTCTACTACAATTAAGTTTGGTGTACCCTTTTATTTATTGTGATTTTTTTAAATTTCCTTTTAAAGGTTTTTACGTTTAATTCTAAGCATATAGATAACAATTAATATGAAGAGAAGCGGGATAATCCACATGCTCCAACCCATATTCCAGCCCCAATTATTGTCGTTCATCATCCTATTTATTTTTAAATTGATATTGAATAAAGATGAGTTATTATAAACGGAAGCGTGTTACATAGTTTGAGGTATAAGTTACATCATTCATACTTTCTTAGCAATTTTATTGAAAAAGATGGGGTATATTTGAGTAAATGCTTAAAACCATGAAATACTCTTTTTTTATCTCGATTTTACTTTTTGCTTTTTTTAGTACCCTTGCTCAAATCAACGTAAAACCAAACCATCCTAAATTAACTTACAGCGGAAGAGTTTTTACTAATCAAGATTCTGCCTCTATCTATTGGCCAGGTACTGCCATTAATATCAACTTTAAAGGCACAAGCTTAAAAGCAAAACTTAAATCCACAAAAGAGGATGCTTATTTCTATTTGATTTTAGGCGATTCTGTACACTCAAAAATTGAAGTGCTAAAAAATCAACCTGTTAGCTCCTATACATTAGCATCAAACCTGAGTTTAAAGAACCATTCTGCTACACTTTTTAAATTGTCTAATAGTACATCGGCCAATCAGTTTTATGGTTTTCAGTTAAGTAATGATGGTAAAATACTTAAGCCAAATAAGTTACCTAAACGAAAAATAGAATTTTACGGTAATTCCATAACGGCAGGCCATGGAGTAGATACGCCACCTAGCATCATAGATTCTGGCGAGCCTTAATACTTTAATAACTATTATAGCTATGCAGCTATTACAGCTCGTTATTTTAATGCACAATATGTTAATACTTCCCGTAGTGGTATTGGCGTAATGTTAAGCTGGTTTCCTGAAATTATGCCCGAAACTTTTAACCGATTAGATCCATTAGAAAGCAGTAGTTTATGGGATTTTAATAATTATCAACCACAAATTATTGTGGTAAACCTTTTTCAAAACGATTCTTGGCTGGTTAATAGTCCTAAACACCAGCAATTTATAAATAGGTTTGGCACCCAAAAACCAACCCAATCATTTATTATAAATGCTTATAAAAATTTAATTACTAGCATCAGGCAAAATAACCCAAAGGCAGTTATTATTTGTGCATTGGGTAATATGGATGCAACGAAAGAAAATTCTAAATGGCCAGAATATATAAAAACAGCTACCTCAGAATTAAATGACAGCAAAATTTATAATTTAATATTTCCCTATAAAAATTCTGCCGGTCATCCAAAAAGAAACGAACAAGAAGCTATGGCAAAACAATTGATCTCTTTTATAGCAGAGCATGTAAAATGGTAAATTTAAAGAATCATTAAACTCAGTAGCTATTTAGGAATTTTCTCTATAGCTATATGAATGATTAACGAGTACTTCGTTTAAAACCAAAAAGCCTGCAATCATTAGAATTGCAGGCTTTAGTTGATTTTTGATAATCATTTCAGCGGAGAGAGAGGGATTCGAACCCTCGGTACCGTTGCCAGTACGACAGTTTAGCAAACTGTTCCTTTCGGCCACTCAGGCATCTCTCCTTTTAATTAAAAACAGTAAAAAAATCGAATTACCCCCTTTACGGGAGTGCAAATATAGCAATCCGCTTATATCTACAAAAAGAAATTTTAAATCTGTTCTAAATATTCTACTCTAACGTGGTAAATTCCCATCAACATGGTCTTAAATATGAGCTTTATGGTCTCTATTTCTTTAAGGGTAATGTTGCTATCATTGAGCTGATCTTGGGCTAATTTATAGTCTATAATTCGTTCTACTAAGGCGTTAATATTCTCGGCATCAGGTTCTTTCAAGCTTCTAGACGCCGCCTCAACAGAGTCGGCAAGCATTAAAACAGCAGTCTCTTTTGTGAACGGAATTGGACCCGGATAGCGGAAAGTATTTTCGTCAACTATTTTTTCTGGAAAGTTTTTTAAAAACGACTGATAAAAATAATCTACTCGGGTATTTCCATGGTGTGTACGAATAAAGTCTACAATCACTTCGGGAAGATTGTTCCTCCTAGCCATTTCTATCCCGTTTAAAACGTGTTTAATAATAATTTGCGCACTATCATCATAAGGGAGCTTATCATGCGGGTTAACACCCTTAATTTGGTTCTCTATAAAAAACTGTGGGTTTTCTATTTTACCAATATCATGATACAAAGCACCCGCTCTTACCAATAATGCGTTACCACCAATTTTGTAAATCGCCGACTCTGCCAAGTTTGCCACCTGCAAAGAGTGCTGGAAAGTACCAGGTGCTTTAAAAGCTAACTCCCTTAACAAACTAGTATTGGTGTTTGTTAATTCTATTAAAGTAATGTCAGACGTAATGCCAAACAACTTCTCGAAAAGATAAATTAAAGGATAGGCAAGTAGGGACAATAACACACTAAAGACAAAGGGTAAGAATTTAATCCACTCTATAGCGCCCACCGTACCCTCTTTAATTAAAGATATGCCCAAATAAGCTACAAAATAATTCAGTAAAATTAATAAAGCAGAGATTAAAAACTGCTCTCTACGTACCAAATTCTTAATACTATAAATAGCAACCATACCAGCAGAAATTTGTAAAAAGGCAAACTCAAAACTGTTTGGTAAAAAGAAACTCGCTAATAAAACCACCAGTAAATGGATATTCATGGCTAAACGGGTATCAAACAAAATCCTGATGATGATAGGGACAATGCAATAAGGAATATAATATAAACTAGGCAGCTTAAATTTAATACTGAACGATAAAAATACCAGCATACCCGTAAATACAATCAGTATGAGAGATATCTGACGGTTATCTGTAAAAATATCTTTTCTAAAAAGGTAAAGGAAAGTCATTAATAAAAAAACCACTAAAGAAACTAGCATAAACTGACCAATAAAAGTAAGTTTACGGTCGTTTGGAGTAGTAATGTCAGCCTCGTAGGTTAACCTAAGCGATTCCAGTTTCTGATAAATATCTTCCGATACCGCATTCTCTTTGGCAACAATTAACTCTCCTTTTTGTACCATACCACGGGTAGAAGAAATGCTTTCTAAAGCTTGATTCTCTACTTTTTCCGTTAAGCGTTCGTCATAAATAACGTTTGGTGCAATGCGGTCTTTTAGCAAGGTAATTAATAAATCTGTTGCTTCATTTTTACTGTCAAGCACTTGGTTAGTCACCTCTAAAGCAGCCTGAGTCTGACTATTAAGTGTACCAGTACTTATCTGACTCTCGAAACCAGTTTTTACTAAAGAAATAATGTAATTATCGCCATCTCTTTGGTATTTTTTATTTAAACCTATAATCCCTTTTTGGTAAATATCTTGTAAGATATTTAGTCCAAGTGTAAAAGATTTCTGTTTGCTTTCATCTTCTTTATAACCAGCATTTTTCCATTTAGCCTCAAACTCGGCTTGGTATTGCGATGCTTGGTCTTGAAAAACTTGCTCATCAAACTCGTAAATAGGAAGTGCCGATTTGAGTACATTTTCTTTATCCTCCTTAATTTGTTCGGGAGTTTTTTTGATAGGATAGTTGTACGGCGACACCAAATCATCATGCAGCCAAACATTGCCTTTTTCAAACTCGTATTTAAACTTAGCTTGTTTGGGCAAAGAAATGGTTATAATAATGATGCTTAAAGCCATCAAAATATATTTAACTGCCGATGTATATTTGCGGTAAATTATTTTGTGAGAATTTCTATTAATATCAGCCACTAGAATTTGATTTGCCCAAATTTAAAATAATTTATTTAATGATTTGTTTTTGATGATTTTGTATTTTTAATAATGATGAAGTATTTGTGCGTCTCGATAGCTATCGGGATAACATGCTTTTCGTTCATACGCCTGCAAGGCCTTTAGCTTTTGGCCAGTATCCCCGCCCGTTCTGTTTGGGCAGGCTCTTCTCCGAAGGATTCCTTTGGAGAATTGTTAACGCGTCTCGTCATGTCGATCCGCCAGCTGGCGGAGAGAAATCTTACATTTAAGTACCCATTTCAATATTTTGTCCAAGCAGGGTCTCTCGCAAGAGGACCCTGCGTCAAAACCACAATCCTATAAACCGTTTTGTCCAATCAGGTTCTCCCGCAATAGCACCCTGCGCCAAATTATGTTCAAACAGGGTCTCACGTAAGAGGACCCTGCGTCAAAACCACAATCCTATAAACCGTTTTGTCCAAGCAGGGTCTCTCGTAAGAGGACCCTTCGTTAATTATGTCAAAGCAGGGTCTCTCGCAAGAGGACCCTGCGCCAAAACCACAATCCTATAAACCGTTTTGTCCAAGCAGGGTCTCTCGCAAGAGGACCCTGCGCCAAATTATGTCCAAACAGGGTCTCATGTAAAAGGATCCTGCATCAAAACAAACATTTCAACCTCGCGTTAGGTGGCTGGCGTATGGTTTTTTGTTTCAAAAAAACCAGTTCTTTGACCGCCTTTTTCGGCGGACAAAAACCGCAACGAAGTGGAGTACATAAGCAACCGACCTGTGTCGGGGGTTTTGTGAAATGGGGAGAAAGGTAACGCCCTAATTAGGAATTAGTCATTAGTCATTAGGAGTTAGGGCATATTTAGTGGCAATTAGTCAATAGGTAATAGAAATTAGGAGTTAGGGCATATTTAGTGGAAATTAGTCAATAGGAAATAGTCATTAGGAGTTAGGGCATATTTAGTGGAAATAAGCAAATAGGAATTAGTCAATAGGAGTTAGGGCATATTAAGTGGAAATAAGTCAATAGGAAGTAGTCATTAGGAATTAGGGCTTATTTAGTGGAAATAAGTCAATAGGAATTAGTCAATAGGAGTTAGGGCATATTTAGTGGCAATTAGTCGATAGTATATAGGTAGTAGTGAATACTTTTTGGGAATTAGTCAATAGGGATTGGTAATTAATGAACATCCTAAGCTATGAAAAACATAAAAACAAGTAACAAATCCAAATCTTAACATATTGATTATTTTAAAATTCTTATTTTGCGGGTCCAGTTATAATTAAAACCATAATTAAAATGAAAGAAGTATATATAGTAGCGGCAGTTAGAACACCAATAGGAAGTTTTGGAGGAAGTTTATCATCATTTACAGCTACGCAGTTAGGCGGTTTTGCCATTAAAGCGGCATTAGAAAAAGCGGGTTTAAACCCAAATCAGGTAGAGGAAGTTTTAATGGGTAATGTGCTATCGGCAGGATTAGGACAGGCACCGGCTACGCAAGCAGCAAAATTTGCAGGTTTGCCAGATGTTCCCACAACTACGGTGAATAAAGTTTGCGCAAGTGGCATGAAAACCATTATGATAGCTGCACAAAGTATTGCTGCGGGCGATAAAGATATTATTGTTGCCGGCGGTATGGAGAGCATGAGCAACGTACCTTACTATTTAGATAAAGCCAGAAACGGCTACAAACTGGGTCACGGTCAGATAACAGACGGTTTAATTAAAGACGGTTTGTGGGATGTTTATAACGATTACCATATGGGCTCGGCTGCTGAGCTTTGCGCTAAAGACTGCAATATTTCTAGAGAAGACCAAGATGCCTATGCTGTAATGTCTTATGAGCGTTCTCAGAAAGCCATTGTTGATGGTAAATTTAAAAACGAAATTGCTGCGGTAGAAATTAAAGACAGAAAAGGAAATGTTACCTTATTTGACACCGACGAGGAGCCAACAAACGTGAAATTTGATAAAATACCAGGTTTAAGGCCGGTATTTAAAAAAGACGGAACGGTTACAGCAGCAAACGCATCTAGCTTAAATGACGGTGCAGCAGCAGTAGTTTTAATGAGCAAAGAAAAAGCAGACGAGTTAGGGATTAAACCTTTGGCAAAGATTTTGGCTTTTGCCGATGCGCAGCAAGCACCAGAATGGTTTACTACTGCACCATCAAAGGCAATTCCAATAGCTTTACTTAAAGCAAACAAGCAAATAAATGATATAGATGTTTTTGAAATTAACGAGGCATTTTCTGTAGTTTCTTTAGCAAATAATCAGGCCTTAGCCTTAAATTCAGATAAAGTAAATATTAACGGTGGCGCGGTATCTTTGGGGCATCCGCTTGGTGCTTCTGGCGCAAGAATTATTGTAACACTTATTAATGCATTGCAACAAAATAACGGGAAGTTAGGTGTTGCAGGTATTTGTAACGGTGGCGGTGGTGCTAGCGCAATGGTTATAGAAAATATGCGTTAACTGTTTATGAAAAAAGTTTTAGTTTTTCTCTTTCTGGTTATTGGATCTAAATTGAGTATGGCGCAAGATAAAATTGCCTTGTACGAAGATTCTCTAAAAACCTTGGGTGCCACTTTTATGAGCGACTCGTTAGAAATTAATAGAGTGCAAGCAAATTATGATTTTATTAAAATGTTTGTAAACTCTTTAAAAGAGAAAAACTCTTACAATTACCCATATTCACAACTACAAAAATTTATAGCTGTTAAAAAGTCTGAAGACAACAAATTCAGACTTTTTACATGGTTTACCCAGCTAGATAATGGCGATTACCGTTATTATGGCGCTATTCAGGTAAATAATCCTAACAAACTAGAGCTTTACCCACTGGTAGATAATAGTCAAAATTTAAACTTAGTTACCAATTTGTCTGAAACCACTTTGGCTACCAACCAATGGTATGGAGCAGTTTACTATCAAATTGTGCCGGTTGTAGGTATCAAAGATCCTTATTATATCTTATTAGGGTGGAAAGGCAAAAACCTACAGTCTAACAGTAAAGTGCTAGAAACTATGTTTTTTAAAGAGGGTAAGCCGTTTTTTGGAAGGCAAGTTTTAGAGCAAAGTCCAAAGTCTAATGTGTTTAACTCGAGAATTATTTTTACCTATACCAAAGATGCTAACATGATGCTTCGCTATCTTAAAAACGATAAAATGTTTGTTTTTGATCATCTGGTACCGCAAAATAAAGCCCTAGAGGGAATGTTTGATTTATACGCTCCAGATTTAAGTTACGATACCTATAAATTCAAATTTGGCAAATGGGTAATTCTAGAAAACATTAAGTTTACCAATGTACCCGAAGCCAGCGACGAATTATTTATTGACCCTGCCTTGGATAGTAGAAATACCAATCCAGTAATTAAAAATTAATTTAAAATACCCTTCAAATTAAATAAAATATTAATTTGCGATTTAACTAAAAGTATTTATGACTTCAGACATCACCATCAACAACAATGATGCGGTATTAAATGCCCACCTCAAAAAAAATGGCGTAGAAAACGACATGTTAATTAACCACCCTGTAGGGTTGTTTGTATTATTTTTCACCGAGATGTGGGAGCGCTTTAGCTACTACGGAATGCGAGCGTTGCTAGTTCTTTTTCTAGTGAGCGAAGTGAGCAAAGGTGGCTGGGAATGGACCAGGCCAGAGGCCTTAAGTCTTTACGGCTTATACACTGGTTTAGTTTATTTAACACCAATTATTGGTGGCCTTATTGCCGATAAATTAACAGGTTACCGTACAGCGGTAATTTTAGGTGCTTTAATTATGACTTTGGGTCATGCTTCTATGGCCATGGAAGGTTTTTCTATGAACTTCTTTTACCTAGGTTTATTTTTAATGATAACTGGTAACGGCTTGTTTAAACCCAATATTTCATCAATGGTTGGGCAATTGTATCCATCTATTAGCGATAAAAAAGATGCCGCCTATACCATATTTTACATGGGCATTAACTCGGGCGCATTCTTAGGAATATTAATGTGCGGGTACGTAGGTGAGAAAATTGGCTGGCATTGGGGTTTTGGCTTAGCAGGTATTTTTATGTTTTTTGGCATGTTGCAATTTTATTTTGGTCAGAAAATATTTGGAGTAATTGGGCAAAAGTTTAATAAAGCCAAAGTTGTAACACCAGAAGAACAAGAAGAAGAGTTACCTAAAAAAGTTGTAAAAGAAAGGTTATTAGTCATTTTTGTACTTTCTATATTTACCATTTTCTTTTGGATGGTTTTTGAGCAGGCAGGAGGTTCTATGACTATTTTTGCAAAAGATTACACCAAACGAATTTTAGACGGTAACGCAGCAAACATATTTAAATGGGCCGATGCCGCCTTAACAATTTTTCCTTTATTAGCGGTTACTATCGTTTTATACGGTTTAGCTACTAAAATTTTTAAAAAATACCCAGCAACAATCCTTTTTACCGCGGTTAGTTTTGTAATTATTTGGGGATTAGCTATTTGGAAAGTACAAAAAGAATTTAGTGCGGTAAATACAGAAGTACCAGCATCTTGGTTTGGGATATTAAACTCGTTTTTTATTGTATCCTTAGCACCTTTCTTCTCTAAATTATGGGAAACCAAATTTAACCCAAGCGGACCTATTAAATTTGGTATTGGCTTAATATTTTTAGGTATTGGCTTTGCAGGTTTAGCTTACGGCGGTATGAATATCCCTAAAGGTGCAACTGTTGCGCAAGTGAGTATGTTTTGGTTAATATTTGCTTATTTCTTCCATACCGTAGGCGAGCTTTGCGTTTCGCCAGTAGGTTTATCTTATGTCAGTAAATTGGCACCAGCCAAATTGGTAGGTTTAATGTTTGGCGTTTGGTTTACCTGTACCGCAATTGGTAATTATTTAGCCGGAGCATCTGGCGGATTAATAGACAGCATTAGTGCCGAGTATTCTATAAGTTTTTTCTTCTTAATATTTACATTTATCCCAATTGTAGCCGGATTAATATTATTTACCTTAAATCCATTATTACGTAAATGGATGAACGGAGTACATTAAAAACGATATATAATGATTTACATAAAGCCCGAAAACAAATTTCGGGCTTTTGTTTTTAATAAGTAATTTTGCTTAACATCAAACAAAAAACACATTCACAGTGCCAAATAGCTTAGTAATTATACCTACTTATAACGAAAAGGAAAATATTGAAAAAATCATTAGAAAGGTTTTTTCACTACAACACCATTTCCATGTTTTAATTATAGACGATGGCTCGCCAGATGGCACAGCGCAAATTGTAAAAGATTTACAAGGCGAGTATAACGGGCATTTATTTATAGAGGAAAGAAAAGGAAAGCTAGGTTTAGGTACCGCTTATATTCACGGGTTTAAATGGGCTTTAGCTCATGATTACGATTATATTTTTGAAATGGATGCCGATTTCTCTCACAACCCAGATGATTTACCAAAGTTAAGAGAAGCCTGCCAAAACGGAGCAGACTTAGCCATCGGTTCTCGCTATATAAGAGGTGTAAATGTAGTTAATTGGCCAATGGGCAGGGTTTTGATGTCGTATTTTGCATCCGTTTATGTCCGTTTTATTTTGGGTATTCAAATTCAGGATGCTACCGCAGGCTTTAAATGTTATACCAAGCGTGTGTTAGAAACCATCAATTTTGATAAAATTAAATTTGTGGGTTATGCCTTCCAAGTCGAGATGAAATTTACGGCCATCAAACATGGTTTTAACGTGGTAGAAGTTCCTATTATCTTTACCGATAGAACCGAAGGTGTTTCTAAAATGAGCTCTAAAATATTTAGAGAAGCTTTTCTGGGGGTAATAGAGTTGAAAATTAACAGCTGGTTTAGAAAGTATCAAAACGCTGGATAGTGTTTAAGCGGATTGCAAATCATTATTTATTCCTAAGTGCGGGATCCTTATTTATTCCTAAGTTCGGGTTGCCCTGCGGAACAACCCGAACAGCTAAATCTTTAAGTTAATGCGTTTCGTCATGTCGACCGTAGGGAGACATCACATTTGTTGGTTGCCTTTTCTATCTTAATTTTCGCTTCAACACCTATTTATGAGATTTATCTTAGATAAACAACGTTTCTCCCTGCTGTCGAAATGACTCGAAGGAGAAAAAAAATCATTAACTTAATAACATCGAGCGCAAGTCTTAGTGTAAGTGCGATTTTGTAAATCGTTTCTAAGTTTTAAGCGCAGCTGCCAGTTTCTTTAGTTTAGCAGGAATTTTGTTTAGTGGTAAAACGAAATCAACACATCCTGCTGCCTGAGCGCTCAGCGGCATGAATTTAACTTCGGCAGAATCATCCTGGGTAAAGGTTTTTCCTCCGTTAGCTTTGATATGCCCGCAACCCTCAGTGCCATCGCTACCATATCCGGAAAGGATAATGCCGACCGAACGGTCACCCATTTCTTCTGCAAGGGAAACAAAAAATATATCTATCTGTTTGCTCCTGCAAATGCGGGGTGAAGTTACTTTGAATCGATAATTTTCAATGGTAAGATCTGAGTTTGGAGGAATTACGTAAACATGATTCGCAAGAATTAACATCGATTCGGAAGCTACAATTACTGACATTTTCGTATGTCTTGACAATATTAAAGCTAACTGACTATGGGCACTGGGGCTCATGTGAGAAATAATAACAAAAGCCATACCCGTCACATCCGGCATTGCATCTAGCAGCGCTTTATAGGCGTTGAGCGCACCAGCTGAACCGCCAATCCCTACAATGAATATGGGCCGATTATTCATAAATTGTTATTTATTTTTTTTATTCTCAGGAACATTTTTATCAACATCCTTTATCTGATTCCCACTTAACGTGGATTCATGATAAGGTGTCAAAATAATTCCATCGTCACTCATTGTAAATTTGTGCACATCGTTATTATGATTAGTGCCTCGAGACTTAACAATGAATATTTCACGGGTGCGTCTTCTCCCCTCCTCATCTTCTACCATTCTCACAACAATCCAAGTGTCAATTAGAGATGAAACACCAATTTCGCCACTCGTGTTGCTTTTAAAGTTTACAGAAACTAAACTCGTGAAAAACGTAGTGATTCCTCTGGATTTAAAAAGGTCAATCATTCGGGTAAGCATCGATGAAACTTCACGCTCGTCGCCTTCTCCAACAAGACTTGTTAGGGGATCTACCACCACAGACTTTGGTTTGAAACTTTCAATGAGCTTATAAACATTCAGTAGATGCATCTCCAGCCCAAGAAATGAAGGTCTGATAGCCACAATCTTTAACAGTCCTTTTTCAATCCAAGGCGCAAAATCAATACCGATAGATTTCAAATTTTGAGTAAGTTGCCCTGCTGATTCTTCATAGGAAAAGAAAAGACAATGTTCCCCACGTTTACAGCTTTCGATTGCAAATGCCGCCCCAATGCTTGTTTTACCGCTGCCTGCAGTACCCGAAGTAAGAATAGTACTGCCTTTAGTGTATCCTTTACCCGTGAATAATTTGTCTAAAGAGGGAATTCCTGTAGAAACCCGCTTGTCTGTTCCGGGTTGTTCTAGGCCTGCAGACGTTATAGGGATTACAGAAAGACCTTTATTATCTATCACAAATGGATATTCGCTCGTCCCATGTTTTGAGCCACGATATTTGACGATACGGATTCTACGAGTGGCAATTTGGTCTCTGACTCTGTTGTCCAGCAGAATGATGCAATCGGAGATATACTCCTCCAACCCATGTCGGGTATACGAACTATTCTGTCCTGACTCGCCGGTAACGATTGCCGTGACTTGTTTATCTTTAAGCCATCGAAAAAGTCTTTTTATCTCTAATCGAAGAAAGCCAATATTTGTAACGCCGGCAAATAGAGACTCAAGAGAATCTAAAACAACACGTTTTGCACTTATAGAATCAATGGCATATTCCAAACGAACTAAAAGTCCTTCCAGATTAAAGTCAGTTTCTTGAATGTCTTTATGCTCCAAAATAACATGTTCGAGGAGAATCTTTTTACTCAGTACTAGTCCTTGTAAATCCATATTGAGAGAAGCTACATCTTTAAAAAGCTCATCTTCGGTCTCTTCAAAAGACAAGAGAATGCCCGGCTCGTTAAAATCGGTAGCACCTTTGATTAGAAAATCAATCCCAAAAAGTGTTTTGCCAGAGCCTGCATTGCCAGAAACTAAAGTGGTTCTGTTTTTCGGTAGCCCACCTTCGGTAATTTCGTCAAAACCTTTAATGCCGGTAGGGCTTTTAAGTAATTTATTACTCTTCGGAGTAATTTTTTTTTTGGTGATTTTTCCCATAATGACAGTCCTTTATTCTTTTAATAAGATGAAGTTTTCACTGAAAGAAGTTTGCAGAATATAAGCATCAATTTTACTGCCAGCAATTAATATGTTATTGGTGTTTATACAATAAAGCAAAGCCAGAAAGCAATTCTGTTTAGAAATTCTCAAATTGAATGAGTGATGATTCTCGAATTATATTCTGGATATTAACTCCTTAGTTTATATTATGATTTTTTTCGTGATGAATTTATTTCAGCATCTCAATAAATTAGAGTGATTAAGAAATTTGACTTCTCTAGTGCAAGTCTTGGTGCTAAAGTCTTGAGGATAAGCCTGTCTTATGCTGATATAAAAGTAGGTATATTTTATTTGATAATTCCCCCACTAGCGTAATTCTTAGTGCGAAAACCTCTGAGTGAAAGTCTTAGCGCAAGAGCGGAGCAGCGGTTTCCTTTCCATTTTTAATATACTCATCATCTTGTTTTATCTTGTTCACAAATTCTTGATGATAAGGACTTTCAGCATCTTCTTTAGAAAGTTAGAATTTTATTTTTTTTAGAGCTATCATAAATGCTTTAATAGCCTCTATTTGAGTTGAATTTGCCGTTTGAGCTTTAATATTTGAGTCTCCATAATTTTGTCTCTGTAACAAACATATAAAATAGAGATGATGCTTTAAAGCCAATGCGTTTAGGCGGATTACAAATCCTTATTTATTTTTAATTTCGGGTTAACCTGCAGAACAACCAGAACAGCTGGTTAATTTAAAAATGCAATAGAAATATTTTGACTAAACTGCTGTATTTTAATTTAATATATCCAAGGCCCAAGTCAGGCTTTCACACTTTGTCCACTTCGCTAAGACTTGCGCTAGTGTGGTAATTTTTCTTCTGGAAGCAATTTAACATTGTTACCTAATCTTTTAAATTTAGCTATCGTTTTATATCGCTCTTTAAGGTGGATTTCCGCATGGTCAAATTTGTACTCCTTTTTAGTTCTAAGTCCTCTATATGTCTGTATTTCAGTTTTAACAATTTTAGAAACCGTTTTATACAAAATCTCGAAATTGCTATCCTTTGACTTATATCTATGATACTTTTCCAAATAGCCAAATTCTATTTCGGAGTCAGCCCAATATTCGAATCTCTCGCCATTGTAGGGCATCACATATGGCTTGATTACAGGGTTAGCAAAGCAAAATCGGTAAAATTTAAAATCAGGGTTCTCGGATTTTTCGTGATAAAACCTTTCTCGTTCTTTTTCAACTGCTTTTTTTTCAACTCTTTCTCCGTCAATTATTCTTTGCTCTTCCCTTCGTTTAACTCTTTCTTTATCAGCTATTATTTTCTCGCCTAATTCTATCTCAAGATTAAAAAGGTCTTCAATGAATTGAATTTGAGTTATTTTCAGATAGCCACATTCAACTGAATTTACAATTCTTACCATGCAGTCTTTAAGGTCTAAAAAAAACTTGTTTGCTTTATAATATTCCGAATTAGTCCATTTGATTAATATGGTTTTAAGAGGAATTCTGTCATCTTTAAGGAAAGCAAAAGTGAAATCTGCATAAGTAAAACCTGTAAGATTTAGAACTAAATAAGGAATACAGCCATATTTCTTATGTGCAACGTACCTGCTATCCATTTCCTCCGTACTTACTGAAAGAGTATGTTGGAATTCAATGGCAATATTTTTAACAAGACTGTCTATTCGGTGAGTTTCATTATCGACAAGAATATTTTCCTCATAAGTTTTATTTCCTATTTCACCATATCGGTTTTCAATTTTGTCGTATTGCCATTCTCTATGCCAATCGCTTAATTTATTATCTCGTTTTTCGTCTGGAACAACTGCTTTTCTGCGAATATGTGGTTTACTTTTAAGCATTACCGAAACAAAGATGTCTCCATGCAGGCTGTACCATATTCCTTTTTTTGGAACACACTCTCTGTAATATTCTACTTTTATTGAATTTATCATTTTTTTAATGCACCACAACGTTTTGGAAATTTGTGCAGAAATGACATTGCTTGCAGAACCATTGTCGCACCGCACCAATTTAAGTAAATAACTGATGAATTAATGTAAACCACTTTCATCCATTTTTGCACAAATTTGGTGTTGGCGGTAGTGCTTTTACGAACTTTTTTCATCAATTAAAGTCTTATATAAAAGTATCATCTTCGAGACAATTTCCTTAAATACTTCAAGGTCTGTAGCAACACTGGCTAGACCGAGTTTTGCTTTACATGAATTATATCTTTTTTCAAAACTATTATCGCTTAAATGTCCATGTAGTTGTCGAAGGTCGTTTAAAACAAATAAAGGAGTTATGATTTCATCTGTATTGTCATTTTTCAGAGCATATTTTATTAACAAGGTGAAAAGCCTTAGACTTCCAATTTTTTTCCCATCTTTCTGTAAATCTTGACTCGTTAGCCCAACTCTTAGCAGTATTTCCCGTAGTGATTGTTCCTGTAGATTTTCAACAAAGTATTTATTGAGGCTTAAAATGGAACTAAAAACTTGTTCCCTTTCTTCCATAATTGGAGATTTGTAGTAATCAAATAATTTTTCAATATCAACTTTTGTAATTTCAAATCCGAATTTTTTGGCAATTTCATTATTGAACTTATTCATCAATGAAAAAAGTTCTAACTCATTATCTGAATCTTGAAATGCGTCACGTGGTGAAAATGGATTTTGACTTAAATAAAACTTTGAAACTATTTCATGGTCTGAGGGGATATTTGAAGCTTGGAATCTTTTTAAATGAGATTGCATACTTTCGTTTTCAAAGTCTGCACCAAGGTCGCCAAGCCATTTAAAAAGGTTTCCATACCTATTAATTCCAAATCCCCATTCAAACATACTTTTACCTTTGATATAAATGTTACATGAGGAAAATGATGTAAACTTTACAGAATAATTAGGGTGCCCGTTGTAATATAATAATAAATCTTTGTCGAAAAAGACAGGTGTTAAATAACCATCATCCTCTGGTCTAGAAAGTCCCGGGATTATATAATAATCTTGAGGGTCATATTGAAATTCTAAGTGTTCAAATTGCTTAAACCTTTTTTCTGTATCAAGTTCAGAAAAAATATATTTTAGTGGCATATCAAAAAATTCACCACCATAAATAGAGGGTAAAATTTCATCTCTAAATTTCATGATTTTATGACGTGGTAAGACACTTTCTCTTTCTCCACATTCTTTACAAACGAAATATGGTGTTTTAATTTGAAACCCTTTTTTGTTTTCAGGGTCGTGAAGTTTTATTCGTGTGTATTCAATGTATCTATAATATTCACAGCTCGAACATATAAGTGGGTGTTTCATATATAGATTAGTTTTTTAACATTACCGCCAACATTCATATTTACGCAACTCTATAGCGTCTATTTCACTCTTATAAGCAATTGTTATTTACCCAATATATTCAAATTTGTAAAATGTAAATTAGATGATTTTTCAATGAGTTCAATCAGCATCAAAAAAAAATAAACCATCTGTGCATTTGTGGCATAAATTTAACTATTCACAAACATTTTTTATAATATAAATTAACATTTTTAAAAACATTTTAAGCAAACTGCTATTTCTGTATTTATGGGTTATAAAAGTTTAGAAAGTTGTGTAAATGATTTAGCACAAAACGGACATTTAATAAAAATTACTGAAGAGGTAGATCCTTATCTGGAGGCTTCTGCAATACATTTAAAAAATTACGAGCAACAAGGACCTGCATTATATTTCGAGAATTTAAAAGGCTGCAAATTCCCAGCGGTTTCTAATCTTTTTGGTACCATAGAGCGTAGCAAATTTATGTTTAGAGATACGTTAGATCATATCAAAACGCTAGTCGACCTTAAAAACGACCCCATAAAAGCGCTAAAAAATCCCATTAAATCTTTAAGCGTTTCCTTTACAGCGCTATCTGCGTTGCCCATGAAAGTTTCTAAGAGCTTTGCTGCTGCAAACTATGGCAGATGTAAAATATCAGATATTCCACCAATTGTAAATTGGCCAATGGATGGAGGTCCTTTTGTAACTATGCCGCAGGTTTACACAGAAGATAGCGATCAACCCGGAATTATGAATGCCAATTTGGGTATGTATCGTATTCAGTTAAGTGGCAACGATTATGATTTAAACCAAGAAATTGGATTGCATTATCAATTACACCGAGGTATTGGTGTACACCAAACTAAAGCGAATGCCAAAGGTCAGGCTTTGAAAGTGAGCATTTTTGTGGGTGGTCCGCCGTCGCATCCGCTTGCGGCTGTAATGCCTTTGCCAGAGGGTTTGTCTGAAATGACTTTTGCCGGTGCTTTAGGTAGCCGTAGGTTTAGGTATTTTTATGATGATGAAGGTTTTTGCATTTCTGCCGATGCCGATTTTGTAATTACTGGAACGGTAGAACCCATGCAAAATAAGCCGGAAGGTCCATTTGGAGATCATTTGGGCTATTATAGCTTAAAACATCCTTTTCCTTTATTGAAAGTACACAACGTTTACCATCGTAAAAACCCAATTTGGAGTTTTACAGTTGTTGGTCGCCCGCCACAAGAAGACACCAGTTTTGGAGCTTTAATTCATGATATTACTGGCGCAGCAATTCCGAAAGAAATACCAGGTTTACATGCGGTAAACGCTGTTGATGCTGCCGGAGTGCATCCCTTACTTTTCGCTATGGGTAGCGAACGTTATACACCTTATTTAGCCGGACGTAAGCCTCAAGAAATTATCACGATTGCCAATCATATTTTTGGTAAAAACCAGCTGAGCTTAGCCAAATACTTATTTATTTGTGCTAAAGAGGATAATCCAGATTTGGATATACATGATGTGAGGGCTTTTATGCAACATATTTTGCAAAGGGTAGACCTAACTCGAGATTTACATTTCCAAACCAAAACCACCATAGATACGCTTGATTATAGCGGAACAGATATAAATTCTGGATCTAAAGTAGCCATTACTGTTGCTGGAGAAGTTAAAAGAACGTTAGCTAATGAAATCCCAATTGATTTAAATTTACCTGATATTTTTAATGATGTAAAAATGGTGATGCCGGGAATTTTAGCGGTGAAAGCTCCAAAATATACCAATTCTGAAGATACAGAAAGACAAATCTCTATTTTAAATGAGAGTTTAAAATCTAAAGACCTAGAGTCTGTACCCTTAATGATTTTATGTGACGATGCCGAGTTTACGGCAGCTACAACCAATAACTTTGTTTGGGTAACTTTTACCAGAAGCAATCCATCTCATGATATTTACGGTATAAATAGCTTTACAGAGCATAAACATTGGGGTTGTAAAGGTTCTTTAATTATTGATGCGAGGATAAAACCACATCATGCGCCTCCATTAATTATGGATGCTAAAGTGGAAGAAAACATCAGTAAGTTATGGCAAAAAGGGGGTTCTCTTTATGGGGTTGGTTAGTGCTTAATGATAAGTTAGATGATAGAAATTCATTGCGAAATAAAATAAATAGGAAAAAAAGCTAATTATTAGAAAGATAGCGAAAGTCCGAAATAACATTTTTAATTTATAGAAAGAGTCAATTAAATCGTTCTGGTTATTTGAATTTAGTGCTTTAACTAAAGACTTACGGTAGGTGAATGCTGACGTAGTAATTAGGAATAAAATGAATATTATAACAAAATGATTGTTTTTAAAATAAAAATCAGTTATAAAATCGTGTAATCTTCTATTTGATTTATATAATGGTCTGATAAAAGGTTCCACCAAAATATAAGTGAATATTTTAATAAAACAAGCAGAAATTATAACAATTCCAGAAATGTAAAATACTTTTAAATACTTACATATTTCTACTAAGAAGGATTTAATAGTCAAATCTATAATTTGATTTTCTGGTGGTGTTGTTTGATTGTTTTCCATGGGTGTTTAGATATTTTATATAAATAAACCTCAAATTCTTTTAAAAAGCAAAATCTATTTTATTTTTTGGCCTAAATAATATTTTTAACACGTGTTATAGTTGCGTTAACGATTGAAGCCATTTTCATTATTTTATACTGTTTTTTGCCATCTCGCGTCATGTCGACCAAAGGGAGACATCTCACAAATAGGTGTAGAATAATAAAGTAAAATTGAAATGGCAACTTATAATATGAGATGTCTCCTTTCAGTCGACATGACGAGATGGATATTGGATGTAAAAAAAAATAATTTCCGTATTTGTCGTCACCTCGAGGCAAGGATAGGTCACACAAGCAAGGGTTAATAAAACCTACAATTTTGATGTATACTCAGGTCAGTGACGAAAAGGCTTAGATTATTTATTTAGTAAGTTTTATAGGTGCGTTAACGATTGAAGCCATTTTCATTATTTTATACTGTTTTTTGCCATCTCGCGTCATGTCGACCAAAGGGAGACATCTCACAAATAGGTGTAGAATTATAAAGTAAAATTGAAATGGCAACTTATAATATGAGATGTCTCCTTTCAGTCGACATGACGAGATGGATATTGGATGTAAAAAATATAATTTCCGTATTTGTCGTCACCTCGAGGCAAGAATAGGTCACACAAGCAAGGGTTAATAAAACCTACAATTTTGATGTATCCTCAGGTCAGTGACGAAAAGGCTTAGATTATTTATTTAGTAAGTTTTATAGGTGCGTTAACGATTGAAGCGGATACCAGCCTGAGCTTAAGGCCTGCAGGCGTATGAGCGGAAAGCGTCTTAAAACGCCCAAATAATAAGATATTATAAACTGTCTAACTTTTTAAAAACCGCAAATTGGTCAACTATTTATCGTGTTAAAATGCCCGAATAATTAAATCGTAAACCCTATCTTTGCGCCCTTGAAAGGGTAATCGGTGCTTGTTGAGTGGGGGAGTTGTAATCGGCAATTGGTACTTGTTGAGTGTGGGAGTTGTAATCGGTGCTCGGTGCTTGTTAAGTGGGGGAGTTGTAATTGGTAATTGATTGCTCTTAATTAATTTAAAAACTAAAAAAAATATATAAAATATGGCATTGCAGTGTGGGATTGTAGGTTTACCAAATGTTGGAAAATCTACTCTTTTTAATTGTTTATCTAACGCTAAGGCGCAAGCGGCAAACTTTCCTTTTTGTACTATTGAGCCTAATATTGGCGTAATTACTATTCCGGATGAGCGCTTAAATAAATTGGCAGAATTGGTTAAACCGAACAAGGTTGTACCTAACACGATAGAAATTGTAGATATAGCTGGTTTAGTAAAAGGCGCTTCTAAAGGCGAGGGTTTAGGGAATCAGTTTTTAGGAAATATTAGAGCTACAAACGCTATTATTCATGTTTTAAGATGTTTTGAAGATGATAATGTGATCCATGTTGATGGTTCTGTAGACCCGATTAGAGATAAAGAAATTATTGATACCGAGCTGCAGTTGAAAGATTTAGATACCGTTGTAAAGCGTTTGCAAAAGGTAGAGAAAATGGCCAAAACGGATAAAGATGCTAAACGCACTTTTGATATTTTGACGGTGGTAAAAAGTCATTTAGAAACGGGAAAATCTGTACGTTCTGTATCTATAAGTGAAGATGATTTTGAGTTTATTGAGGATTTAAGTTTACTAACCGCTAAGCCCGTAATGTACGTTTGTAACGTAGATGAAGCATCTGTAAATACCGGAAATAAATTTGTTGACTTGCTTAAGAATGCCGTAAAAGACGAAAATGCGGAGGTTTTAGTGATATCGGCAAAGATAGAATCTGAAATTGCCGAATTAGAAGATTACGAAGAGCGAGCCATGTTTTTAGACGATTTAGGTTTAAAGGAAACTGGCGTTGCTAAATTAATTGTGGCGGCTTATCGCTTATTAGATTTATACACTTATTTTACTGCTGGTGTGCAAGAGGTTAGGGCTTGGACAATTACCAAAGGTTTTACTGCACCACAAGCTGCCGGGGTGATTCATAGCGATTTTGAAAAAGGTTTTATTAGGGCAGAAGTTATTAAATATCAAGATTTTGTTACTTTAGGAAGCGAAAACGCATGTAAGGAAGTTGGTAAATTGGGTGTAGAAGGTAAAACTTATGTGGTAGAAGATGGTGATATTATGCATTTCAGATTTAATGTATAATTTTAAATAGATTTTGCGCCCGTAGTTTAATGGATAAAATTTAAGATTCCGGTTCTTATGATACAGGTTCGATTCCTGTCGGGCGCACATAATTTTAGTTTATAAAAGGATTTTATATTGAGAATAAAAAGTACGTTAACAACTAAATTAATTTATTCTATTTTAATAGGGACGCTTCTTTCTTTTGTCCATGTTGGCTGTAAACAAAATCAAAATAGTAATCAAGAAGAGTTTATTTCCTTTGCCAGAAACACAAGAAATAAGGTTTTAGACCGAGTTTTTAAAAGGAACAAAAGTTCTAGTTTAGCACTTTTAGACTCTATTAAAGTTAGCGAAGGTGTAAAACCTAATTCTATTTCCGATTTCGAAATAGAGTGTATCAGAGCCGAAATTTATCAATTTTTTGGGGATATAGATTCTGTATCGATCACAACTAACCTCATTAATAAAAAACTAATCAACCTAGGAGAAGTAGAAAATTTACCTACAATTTATGCTAGAGTATATTTTCAATTAAGTGATATTAATTATAAACTTAAAAATTATGCCGATGCTTACAGGCTTTTATATTTAGGTAAGAAAATTGGTACCAATGCCGCTGATAATTATGTTTTAAGCGAGTATTATTATAGGTTAGCCATGATTCAATACAAGCAAGAATTTTATCTTAAGGCCGCAAATTCTTTTCAGACTTCTTTTGAAAAAGCAGAAACTATCCAAGAAAAGAACTTTGAAATTATTTATCGTCAGCAAGAGGTATTGGATAACATTGGCTTGTCTTATTTTAAAGCGAACAACTTAGACTCGGCCGAGGTTTTTTATAATAAAGCATTGGCGTTTATTGAAAGTCCTGCTACAAATAATATCACTACTTTAAATACGGCTAAGGGTATTGTAATAGGTAATTTGGGCCAGTTATATGCTGCAAAGAAAGATTATACGCAAGCCATTAAATTTCTGAATAAAAGTATCTCTATAAATAAAAATGAATATTTGGGTAGGTTTGATGCGCTTTTACAAGCTATAGAATTAGGAAACGTTTATTTAAAAATAAATCAGTTTGACTCGGTAAAAAAAGTTATCAATCAAATTGATAATCAAGTAGTAGCTTCTAATGAGTTAAATGCCAAAACAAATTTTTATAAATTAGAAAGCGACTACTATAAAGGTATTGGTGATATAGAAATGGCATACTTTTCTCTAGAAAAACGAAGATTAATTGAAGAGGAGATTAAGCAGAATGATAAAAACCTAAAAAAAGTAAGCATAATAGAACAAATTAATTCTATAGAAAATGAAATTAATTTTGATTCGCTAGAAAATAAGAGCAATTCCAAAACTGTTGCGCTCATTATTTTTGGCATTTGCTTAACATTTACCATCATTATTATTACGATAACTTATTTAAATCTGAAACGCTCTAAAAAGAACATCAAAATTTTGGAGCGTTTAAACTCAACGGTTAATAAACAAGCTAACGAACTTAAAGTTAATAATTTAGAAAAAGACAAAATTTTAAGAGTAGTAGCACATGATTTAAGAAACCCTATTGGAGGCATTAACTCTATAGCTAAAATTATGTTGTTGGATGAATTAAGTGATAGTGACAAAGAGATGGTAGAATTAATTGATAACACTTCTAAAGATGCTTTGATATTAATTAACGATATTTTAGAGTTTACAAACGATAGTCATCATACTGACCATGTTGAAGAGAAAATCAGCATCAATCATTTGATTAGTAATGCCGTGGCATTACTTAAATATAAGACAACAGAAAAGAAGCAAAACCTAGTTTTTGAATTACCTAAAAAGGATATTTTTGTTAAGGGCGATAGAGAAAAATTAAATAGAGTAATTAATAATTTAATTAACAACGCTAGTAAATTTAGTCACCAAGATAAAACGATTGAGATAAGGGTAGAGATAGTCCAGAAAATGGCAATTATTAGTGTGAAAGATCAAGGCATTGGAATTCAGGAAGAGTTTAGAGGAAGTGAGATTAAAGCACTTTCTGGAAATAAACGTAGAGGTACTTCTGGCGAAAAGTCTTTTGGCATGGGTTTAAGTATTGCTAATCAAATTGTGAAAATGCACCAAGGTAATTTATGGTTTGTAAGCTCTTCTGATGGTGCTACATTTTATGTAGAGCTGCCACTTTATAAAGATTAAGCTAGGCCTTATTTGAATTAACGTAAACAGCATAATTTTGAAACTATATTTTTGTGTTTTTTGGCTGTTTTTTGTAACCAATTATTCGGTTGCTCAAAGTATTGATTTAGGTAGTTGGAATATCATCAATTTAAAATATACCTTAAATCAAAAAATTAGTTTCTTTACCGAAGCCCAAGTGCGTTCTTTAAAATTATATAACGATTTCCACTATTACGAGTATAAAGGCGGTATTAATTATAAGTTTTATAAAAATGCCATGATTTCTTTAGGAACTGGAAGCTATCAAACTTATAACGAAGGCGGTAATTTTGTGTTGCCAAAAAATAGTGCCGAATTAAGAATTTGGCCACAATTGACTTTAAATCAAAAAATTTGGAAATTTAATATAGAACAACGCTATCGGTCTGAGTTAAGATTTACTAATAACGGTTTTAGAAATAGATTTAGGTATAGGTTAGGCGTGGCTTATCAGTTTGATAAAGAAGTAAAAGGCTACAAACCTTATCAAATAAGTGCAAGTAACGAGTTATTTTTTACTAATAAACAACCTTTCTTTGAAAGAAACCGATCTTTAATAGCTTTCAATTATAAGCCATCTAAGCTAACTGCTATACAAATGGGATATTTACACCAGTTTGATTATAAAATTAATGACGAAACAGGTCGCGATTTTTTTGTAATAGGATATACTATTGAATTTTTAAGTAAAAAAGCTAGAGCAGGTGTAACAGATTAAAGCTAATGTTTTATTACTTTGTAAATATTAAATAACGCAATATTTTGTAACCTACATTAGAATTTTAAAATGAAATTTGTATTAACAGCCATCTTATGTTTGTTTAGTTATTTAGGCTATTCTGCTGGATTAAAACAAGCGATCAATCACTTTATTGTAAAAGAGAACTTATTAAAGAACGAGAAAATAGCCATTATTGCGACAGACTCTCTAGAAAACCCTCTAGAATCTATAAATGGAGTTTTTAATTTTTCTGTAAACGGATTTAAGCAAGAGCTTCAGTTTAACGATGGTGTGGCTGTTTGTCCGTTACAAATAGAGAAATCTGCTTTTATATTTATTAAACATAGTAATGATTTTGGAAATCACTCTAATTTGTATTATGTCTATAAAAAAGAGAAAGATTTATCGCCCTATAAAATAAGCTGGGTATTTCTAATCGCAATCCCAATTCTGTTAATTCTGATAGGATATATGTTTAGGAAACTGATAGGTTTTGTAGTTTTTGCGCTAGTCTTATTTCTCTATTTCAATTACAGCAAGGGACTAACCATTCCAACTTTCCTCGAGTCGGTTTTAGATGGGATAAGAAATTTATTTTAAACTTTAATCAAAATCACTATTTCCAGCACATTGCTCTTTAACTTTATTAAGCAGTTTGGTCACCTCGGTATTTTCTTGCAAATTCTTTAGTTCTGTTAAAAGAATTAATAGCTCCTGAAGAATGATGAAGTCTTTTTTGCCATAATCCCAAATGGGTAACATGGTATCTAAAAAAATTTTTTCAAATTCTAGTTGATTCAAGTAAACACAAGCTTTTCCATTATTATCTGTTAAAATTGGATTAGGATGGTGGTTTATTCTAAAGCAATACAAATCAAACAGAGATCTTAAACTAATTACAGCTGTTCCAGGGTCGTTAATACCCGGACTTAAAGCCTTAATAGCTACTTCTGTTAATTGTTTAAAGCCTTAAACAAAGTTAGCGTCAATAGATTCGGTATCGTTTATAAAAATGTTGCTTTTAATATTGTCTAAAACTTCTTTAGGTAAAGCTTGGTCTATGTAAGCAATGGGGCTATTTTTTAAAATAGTACTTCCTGGAGTTTTAACAATTTTTATAAAGCAATCTTGATCTTTACAAATTTTTAATAACTCTTTTTTGTCCACATTTTCATAAATACCAGTTTTTTGAGCGTATATAACTGTCGCATTTTCTGTTAACGAGATCTCTACGTTTGGGTGTTGATTTAAAACACAGTTAATTTTTAAAACTTCAAAAGTATTTTTATGTATTCTTCTGATAATGACATCATACTTAACAGATTGGGTGATGTAATGTAAAAAGTAAATGAATAAGAAAATATCTGTTATCGTAATGATAATGAGCAGATAAATACTTAGCGATGGGATGTAAAGTAATGAAGAAGTGTCTCTAATGGTGCTTAATAAAAAGAAGGCATAAACTATGGTGCCTATATAAATGCCCAAAACAACCTGCTGAAACATATTTCCTATCAGCTTATTCAACACCCGATTACTCATTTGTGCTGCCGCCTGATTGAGGACAATCATCACCATAGAAAAACTAAATACAGCTAAGGAAATGGTGCCAGATGCAATTGCAGAAATAATACTCCTAGCAGTGTTAGAATCATTAATATTTAGCCACTTGGTATCTGTTTTAATGCTTTTGCCTAATTCAGAAAAATCAAACCGAAACATAATTATGGCTACAATTAAAAAGAATAGCGCAATTAATGCGGGATAAAAAGCAATGCTATTTACAATTTCTTTATATCTTTTTTTAAACCAATTTTTGAGCGACATTTTTAAATATTTGCATTCTTTAAATCAAGGTTAATTAAGCCTTAACATCTGAATCAATAATTAAGCCCAAATTAATTATTATTGATTAATTACGGGATCAGGCTTGCTTTTTAGGCTTTTTACAGCAAATACTAAACTTATCAAAACCAGAATAGAACTTAATAAAAACGGAGCTCCCGGAAACTGAATAGGATTGCTGCTGTCTGTAAAATAGGCAAAAAGATTAGTCATTAATGGCGGAGCAAAAATGGTTGTGGCACTCATTAAGCTGGTTAACGCACCTTGGATTTCCCCTTGTTCATTAGACGGAGCAAATCCACTAATGATACTTTGTAAAGCCGGACCAGCAATTCCGCCTAAAGAGTATGGCACTATAAACGCAAACATCATCCATCCGGTAGAAGCAAAGGCAAACAATAATAAACCTAAACTATAAAAAGCTAAACCTATGTACAAACTTTTTTCTTGTCCAAATTTTGGAATCGCCCATCGTATAATTCCTACCTGCACCACACCAATCATTAAGCCTATAAAAGCTAAAGAATAACCAACCCAAGCTTCGTTCCACCCAAATTTCTCCATGCCATAATAGGCCCAAGTACTTTGTAAACCATTATTTGCGGTGTACATTAAAATCAAGGTGAAAATTAAGCCGCCCATTGCTGGGTATTTTTTCAATTGCATTAAAGAGCCTAAAGGGTTCGCTCTTTTAATATCAAACGGACGGCGTTTGTCTGCCGGTAAAGATTCTGGCAATACAAAATATCCGTAAACCGTATTTAACAAACTTAAACCTGCAGCAGTAAAAAACGGAATTCTAGAACCAAACTGACCTAAAACACCACCTATAACAGGACCCAATATAAATCCTACTCCAAAAGCAGCACCAATTAAACCAAAGTTTTGCGCTCTTTTTTCTGGTGTGCTAATATCAGCAATGTATGCAGATGCCGTAGTGAAACTTGCACCAGTTACGCCAGCAATCACTCGCCCTAAAAATAACCACCAAATGGTAGGGGCAAATGCCAAGAAAAGATAATCTATTCCAAAGCCGAATAAAGAAAATAAGAGCACCGGTCTTCTACCGTATCTATCACTTAAATTTCCTAAAATAGGAGCGCAAACAAACTGCATAATGGCATAAGCAAAGGTTAGCCAGCCGCCATAACTCGCAGCATCACTTATATTTCCTTGAATTAATTCGGAAATAAGCGTAGGTAACACAGGAATTATTATGCCTAAACCAGTTACATCTATTAAAAGCGTAATAAATATGAAGCTCAAGGCCGCTTTGCCATTTTTAGCCATTCTTTGATCTTTTATTTGCGCCAAAAATAGACAAACATGATGAAATAATATATTAGAATTTTTATTAATATTTTTATGGAAAGATTAGTATTTAGGGCGTTTTAACACGCTTTCTGTTCTATCTTTTTTGCCATTTATATGGTGGTTAATTGCAAAAAAGGATGCCACTCAGCAAAAGGCTTCCCTTTGGGGCAATCGTTAACGCACTTATATTGTAGTTAATTAACTGTTAGCTCAAAAATTTAATATTTCTAGTGAGACCTGTAAACTTTGTTCGCTTTACAGCAGATGACTTAAATAGAGAACCAAAAACTTCTTGAGAAATCTCTTCCCAATCCCTTTTTTTAAGAGACAGTAAATCGGGGTGTGGATTAAACGCTGGCTCTTGATGCGGAACAGAAAACCTATTCCATGGACAAACATCTTGACAAACATCACAACCAAACATCCAATTGTCCATTTTGCCTTTAAACTCTTGCGGAATTTGCTCTTTCAACTCTATAGTTAAATAGGAAATGCATTTGCTACCATCAACAACGTAAGGCGAAACAATGGCTTCGGTTGGGCAAGCGTCAATACAGCGGGTGCAATCGCCGCAATGGTCGGTGGTAAAAGGAATGTCTGGCGTTAATTCTAAATCTAAAATTAGCTCGCCTAAAAAGAAGAAAGAACCTGTTTTTTTAGATATCAAATTGCTGTGTTTTCCTATCCAGCCAAATCCCGCTTTTTGAGCCCACGCTTTATCTAATACTGGCGCCGAGTCTACAAAGGCTCTTCCGTTTACTTCGCCAATTTGCTCATTGATAAAGTTTAACAAAGACTTTAACTTGTCTTTTAACACAAAATGATAATCTGCTCCGTAAGCATATTTAGAAATTTTTGGAGCTGATGGATCTGACTGTTCATCCTCAGTATAATAATTTAGAGCGACAGAAATGACAGATTTTGCGCCATCAACCAGTTTTCTAGGGTCTAAGCGTTTATCAAAATGGTTGTTCATGTAATCCATTTTGCCGTTGTAGTTGTTATTGAGCCATTGCTCTAATTTGGGTGCTTCTTGTTCTAAAAATTCGGCTTTAGCAATACCACAAAAAATAAAGCCAAGCCTTGCGGCCTCGTCTTTTATCAGTTTTGCATTTTTTTGATTGTTTAGGAGCATTTAAGAAACTTTGCTTTTCACAAAAGTATATTTTTAAAATTATAACTTGGAACTGGGTGTTTTAATTAAACATAAAGCACACAGATGTTTTAAGCTTAATAGTTTTTGGAACGCGGAGGTCACAGAGCTGTGTGGATATAATAAGTTAATCAAAAATAAAAGTGCTTAGCTTTATTTCTTTGCGAGCTTTGCGTGAACCTTTGCGAACTTTGCGTGAAACTTTTAACCACCGAGGACACGGAGGTCACAGAGCTGGGTGATTATTAGTATTAAAAATTTGAAACATGAAGTTTAAATTTTTTATTTGTGCTCATTTGTTTCATCTCTGGCAAAAAAAAAATAATTACAAAAAAAAATTAATTCAAATAATCTCTATCCTCATTGCTTAAACCTTGCTTTTTAGGCATTTCAATATAATCTTTATCTTCAGATTGGGTGACTTCTAAAGGAACATCAGCATTTTGAATAACTTGTTTTTTCTTTTTCGGTCTAGCTACAATAACACCAATGATAAAACCGAAAAGTGTTACTACCAGCATCATAATTAGTTTAGAAACATAAAGCTCTTTCCATAGAATGGTAAAAAGAACTTGGTCTGTGTTCTGCATAAAAATCACAGTAATTAATATGGATAAAATGATGATGATAATTGTTTTAAAGCTCATGATGTTTAATAGTTAAAATTGATACCAAACTCAAAAATAGGGTTTCTGGTGCTGTTTTCATTAGAGAAAATAATTCTTCCGCCTAAATCAAAATTAGGTAAAAAATAGCGTAATAAATTCATGTCGGCTCTCAGCTCGGCACCGTAAGTGCGTAATCCTTTACCATCTGCAATGTTTTCAAAATCGGTGAAAATACCTCCTTTTATTCTTTTAATATAGGCGAAAGAGCCTAATTCTAAGTCAGGGTAAGCAATTGGAAATCTATAATCTAGTAAAAGCGTATTACTGATCATATTTAAAGGCGCTAGATTGGCAAAGCCGCTAGCTCGGGGTAAATCAATATCGAAATTGTAAACTCCCGAGTTGTTTTGCCAATTGGCACTTATTCTAAAGCTATGATTGGTCATGATGCCCGGAAAGTAAAATATAGACCTCACATAAAGATTCTCACCGTTTATGGCGTTATCGAAAGGTAGATGGCGGTAAGTAATTCCAATATTTTGTCCCCATTTAGGAGCTAAATCTCTAGGAGCAGTTCTGCTATTTAAACCCATCGAAAGCTGGTAAGTTAACGGGAATTTAATTTGAGTTCTAAAATTAGCGATAGGTAAACTTACCTCATAACGCTGTGTAAAATTGGTAGAAAGCGCAAGGGTGCTGTAAAAGTTTTTATTAAGCCAATTTCCGTTTGCAGGCAAGGCAACCCTTAGCGAGCTATAGTTTTCTCGCCAAGTAAAAGGTACAGCCGTAATTACGCCACCATTATTTCTTTGTGCATAAGAAAGTCTTGCTCGGTTTTCCCAGTTTAGAGAAATTTGAGGGTAGAATTTCTGATAAGTTAAAGACGCCCTGTATTCGCTTTTATTTAGTGCATTGTTGTAAACATAACCTACTGAAGCTGCGGTGGTATTTAATTTATTATTTGATAATAGTGAAATCCCGTAATTGTAATCGTCGGTAAATTCATTGGTTTCGTTAATGATACTTGCGCTGTGAAAGTAAAAGAAGTTTGCAACATCACTATATTTTTTACTCTGGTAAGTTTGATTTGGGATACTTTTAAAAATATCCGATGTATTTTCCTGCTTTATAAGTGGTTCAAAATAATTCACAAAGGTGTTTGTTCGTTTGTTTACTGAAATTGATTCTAGCTCCTTTAAATCGACGGAAACAGCGTTGTAGCCTTTTGTTTGGTAATCGTTAAAGTATAACTTTTGCTGCTTTAAATCTATAGATGGGTTGTAAGCGCCAAATTTAGAATTTGTGAGCGCTTTAATTTCCTTAGTATTTAAATCTAGAGCGTAAATATTATCGATACCGTTATAATGCGCTTTATAAATGATTTTATTTTGATAAAAAATTGGTCTAGCTATAATTTGAGCAATTTGCGGTAATAATATTTCATTTCCTGTTTCGCTAAAGCGGATGATTGTTTTACCTTCTCCATTTACTGCTGTGGCTATTATTTCGTCGGTTTGTGGAATAAAAGACGGTGTTTGTAAAGTGTAATTTAAAGGATTTGGATAGCTTATAAGTTCGTCGCCAGTTTCTGAATCTATAATAACGATGTTAAATATATTTTGTTCAGTCACCTTTACCGCAACTATCTTTTTGCCGTCTGAGGATAGTGCTGGAGAGAATAATCTACTCCGATTTGTGATTTGTTTATACTGCTGGGTTTCTAAATTATAGGTACATATTACATTGTAACTCCTTTGCCCATATCTTTTGTCTATTCTGTACTCATCCCATGTTATTTTATCTGCTGCATAATTTAAATTAGGTTCGGTTTGATAGCCTATTTTAAGGATTGTTTTTTCGTTTTGATTAACATCTACTTGTACAATTTCTGCGGGTTTAGCTTTGGATGATTTGATACAAATAAAGCCATTGTTTTGATAAGCATAAGGGAGTAAATAAGCCGATGGATTTTTACCTATTTCTTGGTTTAAAGGAGTGTAATCTTTATACCCGTTTTTTGTGATTTGATCCTTCCATAAACTGTCCATCTCATTCATAGTTTTTTTGTAAAGAGTAGGTGTGTTGTATCCTCCAAATTTTTTAAGAGCGTTGCTAAAATTGTAAGGCCGAATTGGGAATTTTTTAATACGCTCTAAAATATTGTCTAAAATCTGTGGACCAAAATCTCTACGGATTTTAGTAGTCATGAAATAACCTAAAGGATAGTAACCCGGAGTAAAATCTTTTAAAGAGCCTAAGTAGTTTTTTGAGTAACTGTATTTTTGGTTAGACAGTAAGTTGGTTCTTAAAACCAAATCAAAATTGGGTTGTCTTCCTCGGCCTGCTTTGGTCAGGATAGTTTCAATACCTACAGCATCTCCTTCGAAAAACCAAGTTGGTAGGTTGATGCCAAATAAAGCTAATTTTAGTTCTTCAAATAATGGGGCATTAAGTTTAGGTGCTAGCTTATCAAATTGGACAACATGTCTCAATTCGTGTACCGCCAAACTGTTAAGCCAGTCTTGTGCATCAAACTCCTGACCAGGGATAGTGTAAAACTCTGATCTTCTTGGAGCCATTTGAACAAAGCCATTAGAGACCACTCCTTGGTTTTGTAAGATGATAGAAATTGGACTTGGCTGGTGTCCCAAACTCTTACTTACATCGGCAACAATAAGCGTTAAAACATTAGCCATTTTTTGTGCTTCACTCTCCAGTAGGGTAGGGTAGATGATTTGAAACTGTGGGGTGTTTATTTGTCTAAATTTTACACTTGGTGGGTTTTGTTCGCTATCAAAAAACTGCGAAAATACTTGATTTGAAGTTAATGTTAATATAACTATAGCTAAATATCTGATAATATGTTTTTTAATTGATTTTTTCATATTGATTAAAAGCTATTGCTAAAAATGTTAGTATAGTTATGTCTGGAATTATATTGTTTGCTTAAAGTTTTTATTCTTAATTGATATTTAAAATACTGAATTATAATAGTTTATTTGATTTATTATAAATGTGTAATTTTGAATTAATCTTCTCTTTTCTCAATTAAAAACATACAAATTTGCTACTTTAAACGTGTTTTGAATTCTTTGGAAAGATAATGTTTTTTTGAATAAAATATACACCATGTAAGCTTTATTTAGAGTCTGAAATTCGATTCAAAATCAGATTTAACCTGAAAATTATTTATAGATTTTGTGATTGAGTTTTAAGAAATGAAATGGGTTTTGGAATAGATTTTCAGAAAAACTTAGGCTAACAGTCAAATTATGATGCCATATAAAATATAGTTTTGATAATTGATTTAGCGTTATTAAAAAATGAACTTAGTGTATTTTATTTTTTTATAATTTATTAATGATGTCAAATTATTTAACTAAAATTCAAATCTCAAAATAGATCAAGGATTCCTTAGTTCAGAAATCTGACTAAACTTTAAGGGTATATTTTTGATTTAAAATAACGCTATTTCATTTGATTAATTGAACCAAATATCTTAATAAGGTGGATCAATTATGTAATGAATAATCTTAGTTAATTGTGAATATGAAACTTCCTATTGTGTAGATAATATGTTAAAAAGCCTAAGTTTTAATAGCTCGCGTTAGCTCAAGTAGTTTATTATTTTCAGGAATAAATGGGTTAAAATACTTGATAAAAGCTAAGACAAGATTGAATTAATTTTATTTATACAAGCCAAAATAGGATTATACATCACCTTTAAAGGCTTGAAGCGACAGTGAAATTAGACTGTCATTTGCGAAAAATCAACCGCAAAAAGATATAAAAGGTAGGCTAAACTTAATTAAATAGATGTGGGTATTTCTTTAATTTCTTCTTTTCAATCTGACTTTTCACAATAGGATATAGAAATATGGAACCTATAATAATGATTGCTCCAACATAAAATCCGCCAGTCATTTTCTCATTATTTCCAAAAATAAGTAAAGCTAATATGATTGCATAAACAGGCTCTAAATTGGTGATTAGAGCTACTCTAAAAGCACTCAACTCTTTCATTACTGATACTCCTGCAACGTAAGCCACTGCGGTACAAACTATGCCTAAAATTAATAAATAAATAATATCAGATGTCGTTAATTGAAATGATTGAGCAAAGCCATTATTAATTAAAAAGTAAATATTAATCCATATAAATGCACTCAATAATTCGTAAAAACTAATGATTGAGGCAGCTACTTTTTTAACTTGTTTGGCATTAATAATGGAGAATATGCTAGCACATAAAGCACTTAACAGTCCCATAATAATACCCGTTTTATATTGCGTTTCAAACTTAAATATGAGACATATTCCAGCTATAATCAACATCCCAACAATCAATTCCAGTTTAGATATTTTTACTCTGTTAAAAAGCGGTTCTAGTATCGATGTAAACAAAGTGAGTGATGATAAGCATACCATAGCAACAGATACGTTAGACGCTTTAATAGAGCCAAAAAATAAGACCCAGTGCAAACCAACAATACCTCCAGTAAAGAAAAGCGTAATCAATGTTTTTCTAGTGATTTGAAGTTTAGTCTTTGTCCATTTAAAATAAACAAAGAGTGCTAAAGCTGCTATTAATACCCTGTACCATACCAACAATATTTCATTTATAGAAATTAATGCTCCTAAAATGGCTGTAAATCCCCATACTAACACTGTTACATGCAGTATAAATAGGTTACTTTTAATATTAATTTTCATTTATTTTGGAGCTTTAATAGCCAATATAATTCCAATGGTACCAAAAATTGCATTCGGAATAATTACTGCTATAATTGGGTCTAAGCCGCCTTTTAAAGCAAATACGTTAGAGAATTGAATCAATAAGATGTACAAGAAACTCATACCAATACCAATACCCAAAGGTAAACCTACGCCACCCCTAACCTTTCTTGATGATAAGGCTACACCAATCAGTGTAAGAACGTATGTAGAGAATGGATAACTCCATCGTTTGTATTTCTCTAGCTCTAAATTTACCATAATCCCAGAGCCTCTAATTTTTTCTTTTTCTATTTTTTCGTTAAGCTCTCTGTAATTCATAGCCGAGTAGATATTGTCTCTGATATCAAAATCAATTGGTCGCATGTCTAATGTGGTATCTTTTTCGATTCCATTTTCCATACGTTCATTTAATCCGTTAACATACCTAATGGTATAATTATAAATTTTCCATTTATTAGCTACCGAGTCCCAAGTAATCCGGTCAGCCATTAGTTTAGATTTTAAAATATCATCTTTAAACTCTTCTAGCGTAAATCTATAACCTGTTTTTGTCTTATTCTCAAAAGTTTCTATATAGACATAATTGGCTGCGTCTAGCTTAATATGTACATTACTTCTAGAGGTATTATTGTCTTTTAAATAGGTATTTTGGAAATTAGTCATTAACCTATTGGTTTCTGGAATTACAAATAAATTAAAAACTAAGCTCACTACGAAAATTAGTGTGGAGGCAATAAAGTAGGGACGTAAAAACCTGTTAAAACTTGCTTTACCACATAAAATTGGAACAATCTCTGTTTGATCGGCCATTTTAGCGGTAAAAAATATAACCGCAATAAAATTGATTAAGGGAGATAAAAAGTTAAGGTAAAAAGGAATGAAACCACCATAATATTCAAATATAATTTGATTCATGGTGGCTGTACTTTTTAAAAAGTCGTCTAGTCTTTCAGAAATATCAAAAACAACAGAAATTAAAGTAAAAACAGCTAAGGTAAAAATATAAGTACCCAGATATTTCTTGATAATATACCAATCAATTATTTTAATATATCTGTCTAAAAACTTCATTTAAAGTTTAACACCTAAAACTTTTACCATTTTGTTTTTCCAATCGTAAAATTCGCCCGAGATTATTTTTTTCCTCGCTTCCCTTACCAACCACAAATAGAAGTGTAAATTGTGTAGTGAAGCTATTTGCGCACCCAAAATTTCCTTAGAATGAATTAAGTGTCTTAAATAAGCTTTAGAATAAGTCAAATCAGAGAACAAATCGCTATCAGCATCAATTAGAGAAAAATCATTCTTCCATTTCTCGTTTTTGATGTTAATTATTCCATTTCTAGTAAAAAGCATTCCATTTCTAGCGTTTCTGGTAGGCATCACACAATCAAACATGTCAATACCTAACGCAATATTTTCTAATAAATTGATAGGAGTGCCCACTCCCATTAAATATCTTGGTTTATCAACTGGTAAAACATTACACACAACCTCCGTCATGGCGTACATCTCTTCGGCAGGTTCTCCAACAGATAAACCACCAATCGCATTTCCTTCTCTATTTTGTGCGGCAATAAACTCAGCCGATTTTACTCTTAAATCCTTATAAACCGATCCTTGAACAATCGGAAATAAAGTTTGACTGTAACCATAATGAGGCTCAGTTTCATCAAATCTTTTGATACAACGCTTTAACCAACGATGCGTCATATCTATTGATCTACGGGCATAATTATAATCGCAAGGATAAGGCGTACACTCATCAAAAGCCATAATAATATCAGCACCAATAACTCGCTGAATGTCCATCACATTTTCTGGTGTAAACAAATGTTTAGAGCCATCTATATGCGATTTAAACGTGACACCTTCTTCTTTAATCTTCCTTACTTCGGTTAAAGAGTAAACTTGGTAGCCGCCGCTATCTGTTAAAATAGGTTTATCCCAGCCATTAAATTTATGCAATCCACCAGCTAATTTAATGGTCTCTAAACCTGGTCTTAGGTATAAATGATAGGTATTTCCTAAAATAATATCAGCTTTAATATCGTCTTTTAATTCTCTTTGGTGTACCGCTTTAACTGTCCCTGCAGTGCCTACAGGCATAAATATTGGGGTTTCGATAACGCCATGGTCGGTAGTAATTTCTCCAGCCCTGGCTTTAGATAAAGGATCTTGAACAGTTAATTTAAACTTCACGCTTGTAATGATATTTGAGCGGGCAAAATTAGTAAAAATAAGTGCATTGCCATTTATTAATCTAAAGCAATTGAGTGTAAAATACTTGGTCACACCAATTACAAATAAAGCGGTACTTCTGCTTCTCTAAGTAATTTTCATAAATTTGAGTTTTTATAACCAACTATGCCTATCATAAAACCTTTTAAAGCCATTCTACCAAATTCTGCGCAAGCAAAAGATATTGTTATTGCTTTAGAAAATCTAACCATCAGTTCGGCAAAAGAAATAGGTGGGTTAAACCCGATTAGTTTTGTACACCTATTGGTGCCTAAAATAGAGAATTATTACCTCCGAGGGTCTAAGCAAGAGCTTGCTTTTCAGAAAATTGTAGAAAATTTTGATGATTTTAAGGCTAAAGAAATATTGCTAAAGGACCAAAAGCCAGCCATTTATATTTACGAGTTTAAAAATAAAGATTTTAATTTTAAAGGTTTTTGGACGATCTCCTCAATAGACGATTACTTGAATAATAACATTAAAAAACACGAATTAACTAGAAAAGAACGAGAAAAAGGTCTCATAGAATATTTACAACAAACTGGAATTGATGCTAATCCGGTTTTAATTACCTATCAAAATAATACAGCCTTATACGATATAATAAAAACAGAAACTGAAAAGCCCACCGCAATTTCTTTTACTTTAGATAATACATTGCACCAAGTTTGGCGTTTAGACGAAGACGATTTAATGGCAAAAGTAACAGCTATTTTCAAAGAAATGCCCAATACTTACATTGCAGATGGTCATCATCGGGCGGCAGCCGCATCAACCTATGGCATAGAAAGAAGAAAGCTTAATCTTAAGCATCGCGGCAATGAAGAATACAATTTCTTTTCATCGGTTTACATAAGTGCCAATCAATTAGCCATATTGCCATTTCATAGATTTTTGAAGCTTAATGGCGATTTTGATAAACAGCAAATTCTAGCATTCTTAAAGAAGCAATTTAATTTAATGGCGATAGATAAAACCAATTTAATTCCCAAAGATAGAGGGTTAATAGGTTTTTACTTTGATGGTACTGCCTATCAAATAGATTTAACGCCACTTTCCAAACATGATGTTTTGGAAGATTTAGATGTGAGTTTGTTGCAAAATCTTATTCTCGATCCATTGTTTGAAATTAAAAACCCAAGGGAAGACAGTCGTTTAAACTTTTTAGGTGGAAACATTGATTTAAAGCATTGCATTAAACAAATTGATGATGGTATTTTTGACTTAGCCTTCTTTTTATACCCTGTAATGATAGAAGATTTAATGGCTATTGCCGATTTAGGAGAAACGATGCCTCCAAAATCTACTTGGTTCGAGCCTAAATTTTTAGCTGGGTTGATTACTCATGAGATAGATTAGGAAGTGCATTCAGGCTGGATTTATCTCAACATCTACAAAAAAGAGCAGTATCATAAAAATGATACTGCTCTTTCTTTTTAATTAAATTAATCATCAAAGTCGCAATCGCCAAAAGCATTCAAATTAAATTTAAATTTGTTATATAAACTTAAATTAGAGGAATTTGAAATAACAATTACTCCATTAGTTTTGGTTGCTCCACTCAAATCATTAGAGCCAATGTTCACCAAAAGCTTATTAAGTTGAAGGTTAACCAAACCAATATAGTCTGTATTAGATTTAACCAAAACGTTTTCTGCTTCTATCTCAATTTCATACTCTTCATTAAAATAAAACTCAACTGGAGTACTTAAGCCATTAGCATCTTTGTATGTCCCTTTTAAAGTAAGGGGAATAGTGCTGCTAACTGTAGATTTTTTTAAAACCAATTTTAATTCAACTTCTTCATAAGTACCTTCTGGAATATTGATGCTCCCTAAAATTGGACTTAAATTAAATAAATCAATGCTTAAAAACTTCTTTAATTCATATTCAATTTCTACTGTTTTACTTTCTGCTTCAAAGTCTATCTCACTTACGTTTACAGAACCGGATGTGAAACTTAGGGTGTTAGAAGAGCCAATTATTGCATTTAAACCACTATTTGTACCCGTTGAGGCTATAGTTCCTGTAAAACCAACAGGTTTGACTTGATATTGTAAATTCCCGGCTCCAATTGCTTCGTCTTTTGAACAAGAAGATAAAATTACTGTAATACCTAATAAAAGAGATAATGCTACTCTAATATTTTTTTGGATCAAATTTCTCATATTTTTCTTTATTTTATTTACTTTAATTTAACGCTTTTACTAAATTATTATTGGCCTCACAAAGTATTTATATAATAAGCAAGGTTTATTTAGTAGACATTTACAAATCTAGTGCCGAAACAATTAATTAAAAAAAAAAGTAATATCAAATGGAATTTTGGAGAAGTTCGTTTTAAGTAAAAACCGCATTTAAAAATATTTTTAATATTTGAAACGTAATCATAACCATGTTATCAAAATGAACAAATTAATAAAGAAGATCAGTTTATTATTTCAAACAAAAATAAAAGTCACCGCTTTTTTAAAATTATTTCATTTGCAAAAGGGAATAGCTAAAAAACAAAAAGAGACTGCTTTTTTTTAGCAGCCTCTCAAGCTATTTAATTCCTAAATAATGAGGTTAAAATTTACATCTCAAAAGTTAATCCTTTTTTAGGGATGGCAACTTCTATGTTTTTCTCGTTTAAATCAGCTTTTAAAGCTTTCATACTTTCTAATTCTCCATGAACAAGAAAAACCTGTTTTAAGCTATTTTGTGGGATATTGGTGATGTAATCCATAATGTCGCCATGGTCTCCATGACCACTTAATAAATCAGTTTTCTTGATAGATGCAAAAACAGACAATTCTCTACCTTTAATATTTACAATAGAATCACCACGCAATAATCTGCTTCCTAAAGTTCCTTTGGCGCAAAAACCAATAAAAAATATGGTAGCATAAAAATTCTGAATGTTATTAAACAAATGATCTTGGATACGGCCACCCTCTAACATTCCAGCAGATGAAATGATAATACAAGGTTCAAAATGATCAGATATTTCTCTGCTTTCTTTTAATTCTTTAACGTAGCTTAGGTTTTCAAATTCAAATTCATCACCATTTTTTTTATAGAAAGATCTAGATTCTTCACTTACATAAGCTTGATGTTTACGATAGATATCAGTGGCCATAGTTGCCATTGGGCTATCTACAAAAACTGGAATAGGAGGCAATTCTCTATCGCTAAAAATTTTATTTAAAGAAAACACCAAAGATTGCGTTCTTCCAACACTAAAAGCTGGAATAATTAAACGCCCAGGCTGGTCTATACAAGCTTCTTTAATAGTTTTAATTAAAACGTCTTTTAGCTTTTCTGTATCGCTATGGTAGCGTCCGCCGTAAGTAGATTCACACACTAAATACTGTGTAGCAGGCAAATATTCTGGGTTATTTAATACAGGATAATCCTTTCTGCCAATATCGCCTGTAAAGGCAATGGTTTTAGTTTCGCCATCCTCAATTACCGTAAAATGTACGGCAGCTGCACCCAATAAATGCCCTGTAGGTATCAGCGTAAGCGTAATTTCATTGTTTATTTTGAAAGGTTTGTGGTAAGCAATAGGTACCATTCTATCGGCAGCGTCATTTACATGTTTGTACAAATAAAGCGGCTGACTATTACTGTTGCTATGTCCTTTTCTGCGATTAAACTTCTTTCTGCCTTTAGATTTTTCTTGTTTTCTTAAGAAGATATTTACCGAATCAGAAAGAAGCAATTGAGTCAAGTCTGCAGTAGGGAAGGTGCATAAAATCTGACCATCAAAACCAGCTTTAACCAAAGTGGGAATATTTCCGCTATGGTCTATATGTGCATGAGTTAAAACCACCAAATTGATGTCTGCTGGAGAAAAAGGAAAGTTCTCGTTTGCGCCTAAATCAACTCCAGATTCGTGATCTAATCCACAGTCTACTAGTATTTTGTAATTATTTATCTCCAAAAGATGCATGCTTCCAGTTACCTGTTCTGCAGCACCCCATACGGTTAGTTTCATTTAGTGTTTTTACTCAAAATTTAATATTTATTCTTTCTTCTCCACATTCCATCCTGCAGTCATTATTCCCTTTACACTTCAAACTGTAATGAGCTCAAATGTTTATACAAACCATCTGCATTCATCAATAACTCTTGATGTTTGCCACGCTCTACAATTTTACCACCATCTAAAACAATAATTTGATCGGCTTCTCTAATGGTAGATAAACGGTGCGCAATGATGATAGAAGTTCTGTCTTTCATTAATATTTCTAATGCTTCTTGTACCAATCTTTCCGATTCTGAATCTAAAGAAGAAGTAGCTTCGTCCAATATTAAAATTGCAGGATCTTTTAGTAAAGCTCTCGCAATGGCAATTCTTTGGCGTTGTCCACCCGATAGTTTAACCCCTCTTTCTCCTACTACAGTTTCATAAGCCTCGGGGAAACCCGTAATAAACTGATGCGCATTGGCTTTTTTTGCCGCAGACTCAATCTCTTCATCAGAAGCAGTTAATTTTCCGTAGGCGATGTTCTCTTTAATGGTTCCACCAAATAAAATGACATCCTGCGGTACAATAGCCACCTGATTTCTAATATCGGTTAAAACCAAATCATCAGCAGATTTTCCATCGAATAAAATCTCTCCTTCCTGAATATTGTAAAACTTTAGAATTAAACCAGCAATGGTAGATTTTCCTGCTCCAGACGGACCAACAATCGCAATTTTTTCTCCCGCTTTCGCTGAGAAAGAAACGCCACCTAAAACCTGAATATCTTTTCTAGATGGATAACTGAAATAAACATCGTTAAAAGTTAAGTCGCCTGTAATTCTTTCTTTAATCTGATTTTTATCGTCTGAGATACTGATGGCTTCATTCTCTTCTTGCAAAATTTCTAATACCCTTTCCGATGCGCCAATTGCCCGTTGAACGTTAGCATACAACTCGGGGAAACTTCCCATTGCAGCACCTACAAAAACAGAATAAAGCATGTAAGCCAATAAATCTCCTACACTTAAGCCACCTTGTTGCACTAAAAAAGAACCATACCAAATTACACCCACAATTGCTCCAAACAAACAAAAGATAATGAATGAGGCAAAGCCACCACGATAGTTAGAACCTCTAACAGCAATTTTTACAACCTCGCGTAAGCTTTTATCATATCGATTGGCTTCGTAAGCTTCGTTTACAAAAGCTTTAACATTAGAAATTCCTTGCAATGTTTCTTCCACAATGGTATTAGAATGCGCCAATTGGTCTTGCGCTTGTCGGGATATTTTACGAATTGCCTTGCCAAAAAATACGCCTGCAACTACAACTATGGGTAAAATAGAAAGGTTAAATAGGGTAAGTTTACCAGATACCATAATCAAAATAGCAATACCACCTATTAAGATGATGATTTGTCTAATCATTTCGGCAAGGGTAGTAGTAATGGTATCTTGAATTTGAGATAAATCTGCTGATATTCTACTGTTTAATTCGCCTACTCTGCGGTTAGCAAAGAAATTCATGGGTAGGGTAATCATTTTAAAGTAAGTGTCTCTTCTAATATCAGCTAAAGATTTTTCTGCTACTTCTACAAAAAGTCTAATCCTAAAAAACGACACAAAAGATTGTATAAATAAAATGATAAAAGCAACATAACCTATTTTGTTAATGGTATTTGGTAAACCATAATCAGGTGAAATACCTTGAGCAACATCTACCATCACTTTAATTAAAGCTGGAAATGCTAAGCCAGTTAAGCTAGATAATAACAAAAAAACCATTCCAATGGCAAATTTTCCTTTATATGGTATTAAGTACTTTAAAAGACCAGAAATTTTTTGAAGATTCTCTTTATTTATTTTTGATTTTGTAAACTCTTCAGCAGGTGTAGAGCTGCTGTTTAATCCGTTTCTTGCCATTTTTAGAAAAAATAAAAACATTAGCAATATTATTTACTGCTAAAGCGCACAAAATAGTTAATATATTAAGCTTAGATAGCTATTTGAGGGAAATTTTACGGAACACAAACAGAGCAAAACTGATTATAGCCAAGCCAAGTGCATAAGCAATCAGTTGATAAAACTTTTTACCTTTTTTAAATTCACCTACTTCTGTATTTAGCTTCTCGTTTTGGGTTTCTAGCTTATTTATGGTACGCATAAACTCTAAATTTCTGTTTTCAAAGTCTTTACCTTGGTTAGATACTTGCTCTTGTTGATAAGTTTGATAATCTAACAGCGTTTTAGTTTCCTTCAGAATAGAATTATCAGTTAAAATAATATCAGCTAAAATATCTATGCTTTTCTGCATATCTCTTTTAGTTTTTAAACCAAAAATCCCAGTTCTATTGCTTAAACTTTGGTCGTATTCTCCAAATTTAGCGCTTCTTTGGTCTAGCATTTGGTTAATTTTATTTTTCTGAAGCGTGTAAGTCAAGCTATCTACATTTTGATAGGCAAAACTTGGTAGGGTAAGCGTAATTAATATAACTAATAATAGTTTTTTCATTATTTTTCTTCTCTGTTTTGGATTTATTTGATTTTGAATTGATAATTATCAAAAGCTAATCATCAAATTTTAATCCAAATTAAAATTATTGGCAGATAAACTCCAAGCTTCTGCCTTTGCTGCAAACATAGGTTTTACTTTTTTCCAAGTGCTCATAAATAATTCAGACTTGCGATACTCTTCTAAATGTGCTTCTGTTTCCCATTCACTTATCGTAAAAAATATTTGAGGATTGTTAACCTCTTGTTGCAGTTTTACAGATATACAGCCAGTCATTTTTGCTATTTTTGGTTGCGATTGCTTAAATATTTCTACAAAATCGGAAATATAATTATCGGCAAAAACCATTTTAACTAAGCGCAGTATCATTAAAGAAAATCTATTTGGATCATATCATTAGCTTTTAAACCTAATAAACCGCTCGCTTTACCTTTATTAATGGCTATTTCTAGATGATTAGATATACCAAACAAACAAAGTTTTTCTCCTTCGGGCACTTCATCGTAATGCCAGCTTAACTGATTTATTTTCTCGTTTCGTTTAAAAGACAATGAAAATTTTCTACCGTTTTGCACTTTCGTAAATAAAGCTTTGGTTACATTGGTAATTACATTCTCAAAAGAATCAATAAAAATCACGTTACCTCTAATGGCATTTTCTAAAATTGCAGGTTTAAAATTAATCCGTTGTTCTATTTCTTCTACCGCCTCACCAATTTCTTCTAATTTACCGCCATTAGCCAAATGGCAAGCAGCTTTCACAAAAATATCTGCCAAAGGAAAATGTAAAAACTTTAAATCTTGTAAAATATTTACTTCTACAATTTCTTGTGGTTCTTCTTCAAAAATCAAAGAGAATATGCCATTATCGGCACCAACAAAAAAATGATCGCGGTATTTTAAAGCCAAATATTTGTTAGAGGCGCTGTAAACAGTGTCAATTCCAATAAGATGTACAGTTCCTTTTGGAAAATAATAGAAACTATTTTTTAAAAGGAACGCGGCTTTAGAGATGTTAAAGGGTTCAATTTCATGAGAAATATCAATAATAGTCACATTAGGGAGCGTATTTAATATACTTCCCTTTAAAGCGGCCTGATAAAAATCTTTATAACCTAGATCGGTTGTTAAAGTGATAATTCCCATTAATATTGTGAATATTTATTCTTATTCTTGTATAAAAAGATAATTGCTACAAATATTAAATTTTTAATCCATATTAATATCAGAAACATAAAATCTCTAACTTGAACGAATTAAAAATTACCTTAGAATCTGTTAACCCCGTGGTTTTGTGGGGACCAAACAACGAGTATTATGACTTAATAAAACGCTCGTTCCCAAAGTTAAAAATTGTAACCAGAGGAAACGAAGTCAAAGCCCTTGGCGATGAACAAGAACTTCATCTCTTTAACGAAAAACTTGGCGCTATCATCCTCCATTTAGAAAAATATCAAAACCTATCCACAAACGATATTGATTCTATTTTAGGCGAGAATAGTGCCGCCAGAAGAGCAGAAGGTGCAACTGCCGAGGAAGTGGCAAACTCTTCTGAGGTTATTGTTTTTGGCCCAAATGGTATTATGGTTAAAGCCCGGACAGATAATCAGCGAAAAATGGTAACCAGCATCAATAAGAACGATGTCTTGTTTGCTGTAGGTCCAGCCGGAACAGGGAAAACATATACCGCAGTAGCGCTAGCAGTAAGAGCCTTAAAAAACAAAGAGATTAAGCGTATTATTTTAACCAGACCAGCAGTAGAAGCAGGAGAAAATTTGGGTTTTTTACCCGGCGATTTAAAGGAAAAAATAGATCCATATTTACGTCCGCTATATGACGCCTTAGACGATATGTTGCCAGCCGAGAAGCTAAAAACCTATTTAGAAAATCGTACCATAGAAATCGCTCCTCTAGCATTTATGCGTGGGCGTACTTTAGATCATTGTTTTGTGATATTAGATGAAGCCCAAAACGCCACCGATATGCAGTTAAAAATGTTTTTGACACGTATGGGTCCATCGGCTAAGTTTATTGTTACAGGCGACGTTACACAAATAGATTTACCAAAAAAACAACAGTCTGGCTTACATAATGCACTCAGAATTTTAGAAAATATTAAAGGAATAGACATCATTTATTTAACTGGTAAAGATGTAGTGCGCCATAAATTGGTCGTTAAAATTTTAGAAGCTTACGGAGATATACAGCAGTAGATTTTAGATTCTCGGTATGAGAATGAAATGCAAAACAGCTTTTCAGATTATTTTAATTTTTATTTGGGCTTTACCCCGCCAGAAAAAGGTGGGGTTTGTCTTTTCGTTACAATTTTTTTGCCCTTGCGAGACAAAAAAGATTTTCACTGCTCTGAATGAGTCCTTCGGATAATCCCTAACGCAAAAGAATTCAGCTTCCATTAAAATCTTTGCATTCGTGGCAAAATTTATATTTTGTTGATTCTATTTTGTTTTTCGTTAACTATAATCTATTGAACTTATTCAGATAAAATCCAGACTGACAGTATAACGGAAAGGGTTTATTCCAATGTGAGTAGGTTAAGACGTTATCCCTCACCTCGAGGAACGAGAGGTCACACAAGCAAAGTCTAATTTAGGTTTTGTTACCTATTTGTGTGATGTCTTCTTTAGTCGACATGGCGTGAAGCATTAAAAAATCTCTTAAATAGACACATTGTGATACCTGCTAGAGCTTAAGAAGTATGAGCACCAAGCATGTTTAAACGTCCAAAATCATAAAATATTTATTAAATTATTGCCAAATTCAGGTTTTTAGCTAATTTTAACCTTATAAAAAGAGAATATTTAAAGAATGCTAGTTGCTTGAGTAATTAATTTCACTCAAGTCTCACTTCTCAAATCTACTCTCCAAAGTCTAAACAAAAAATGCAATCGTTAAAAGAAACAAACTTCAGTTTTCCTGGCCAAACAGGATTTTATAAAGGTAAAGTTAGAGACGTTTACACTATCCAAGATAAATTTTTAGTGATGGTAGTAAGCGACCGAATTTCTGCTTTTGATGTGGTTTTACCCAAAGCTATTCCTTACAAAGGTCAGGTTTTAAATCAGATAGCTGCTAAATTTTTAGAAGCAACCAAAGATATTGTACCTAATTGGGTAATTACTGTTCCAGATCCCAGCGTTACGATTGGTAAAATCTGCGAGACTTTTAAAGTAGAGATGGTGATAAGAGGTTACTTAGCCGGACATGCAGCCCGTGAGTATGGTTTAGGCAAACGCCAGGTTTGTGGGGTTTCTTTGCCAGATGGATTAAAGGAAAACGATAAACTTCCAAAACCTATCATTACGCCGACAACCAAAGCGGCAATAGGGCATGACGAAGATATTTCTAGAGAAGATATTCTAGCCAAAGGAATAGTTTCTGAACAAGATTACATCAAATTAGAAGATTATACCCGTAAATTATACCAAAGAGGGACAGAAATTGCCGCCGAAAGAGGTTTAATTTTGGTGGATACTAAATATGAATTTGGCAAAGCCGATGGAGAAATATTTTTGATAGATGAAATCCATACACCCGATTCTTCTCGTTATTTCTACCAAGATAGTTACCAAGAATTGCAAGATAAAGGCGAACAACAAAAACAACTTTCTAAAGAATTTGTTAGAAAATGGTTGATAGATAATGGCTTTCAGGGTAAAGACGGGCAACAAGTTCCGGAAATGGATGAAGAAAAAGTTAACTCTATATCCGAAAGGTACATAGAGCTATATGAAAAAATAACAGGAAATAAATTTGCTAAAAGCGATAATTTGAATACCTCTGATAGGGTAGAGCAAAATGTGCTTGAGGCAATAAAAAATTTATAAAAAATTTTGTCTTTTGAATTAAAAGAAAAAAAAGTATATTGGTCCATTAAGCCAAATCATGAAATTTACAGTAGATAAACACGAAAAGTACATTTTAATCAAGTTAAACGAAGGAAAATTAAATTCTTTGGTTTCGCCACAATTAAAATCTGAGTTAATTTTAACAAATACAGAAGGCCAAAGAAATATTGTACTAGATATGAGTAATGTTAAATACGCAGATTCTAGTGGTTTGAGTTCTTTATTAGTAGGACACAGATTATGCAAAAACTCTGAAGGTGTTTTTATTATTACTGGTGTTAACGAAGCAGTATCAAGATTAATTACCATTTCTCAGTTAGATAATGTAATTACTATTGTACCTAAAGTAGAAGAAGCCATAGATTTAATTTTTATGGAAGAAGTTGAAAAACAATTGAAAAGAGAGATAAAATAAAATCTCTTTTAATGAGGTAAGCCAGCATGAAGTTTGAGGTAACGATTTTAGGAAGTAGTTCTGCAACACCCATATTTAATAGAAACCCAACATCCCAAATTCTCAACGTAAACGAAAAGCTTTTGATGATTGATTGTGGCGAAGGCACACAACAACAAATGCTTAAGTACGGGATTAAATATCACAAAATAGATCATATTTTTATTAGCCATTTGCATGGCGATCATTATTTTGGCTTGATCGGTTTAATATCATCTATGCACTTAAATGGCCGTACTAAGCCACTTTATTTATTTGGTCCCCCACAAATTAAAGATATTCTAAATTTACAGTTTCAACTTTCTGCTACGGTAATTAAGTTTGAAATTGTTTACTACGAAACTCAAAACAAAACTCCAGAAGTTGTTTTGGAAACTAATGATGTTATTGTAGAAACCATTGTTTTAAACCACAGAATACCCACAACCGGTTTCAAGTTTACAGAGAAGCAACGGTTAAGAAAAATTAATAAAGAAATAGCTCAAGAATTTAACATCTCGCCGCAGGAATACGCCTTAATTAAAAAAGGATTCGATTTTACCGACGAGAAAGGAAAAGTACATAAGGCAGAAGATTTAACTACTGATGCTGATATTCCAAAATCTTACGCTTATTGTTCGGATACTGTTGCAGATGGCACTTATTTAGGTAGTTTAGAAAATATAGACACGCTCTACCACGAATCTACTTTTATGCATGACATGGTAGCCCGAGCGAAAGAAACTTTCCATACCACTGCGTTAGAAGCAGCTACAATTGCACAAGAAAGAGGCGTTAAAAAGTTGTTGATTGGACATTTTTCTGCCCGCTATCGCGATTTAACGCCCATGCTTTTAGAAGCTCGACAAATTTTTTCAGAAACCTTTTTGGCAAATGAAGGAGAAACTTTTATGATTTAAGGGGGTTAATTTGAATTTTATTTCGCTTAAATCTCTTAACTATATTTTTTTAGTAAGATGTGTTGCTGAAATAATTTCAGTATGACTTTGAGTAGAGACAATTAGCAGTTCATTCTGTAAGACAGCTGGTTGATTTAGACTCTTGTTATTTAATTTCTTTTTTTGATCGTAAAAGTAAGGCACAAGTCGGGCTCCTGATCTTTGTCCAATAGGTAAGACTTGCGCTAGTAGCGGGCCCGGCGTTAAAATATTGACCATCATCAAATTGAGATATCTGTTTATTTTGTCCAATTTCTTGGTTTTCGCTTCCTTTTCTAACGCTCCAACATCTACCTCCGGTACGTTCTCTGGCTTCTAAAATGGTGCAGTTGTAACCAAGTTTGGTTAATTCGTAAGCGGTTGTCATTCCGCAAAGTCCACCGCCTAAAATCAAGACTTTTTTGCCATTTGGTTCGCTTTGCAAATCAAAAGCATGAGCGGGAGCAGGTTTTAACATACCCAAAGCCATTAAAGCTGGGTAAGTACCACCTATAAGCATTCCACTTGTATTTAAAAAGCCTCTTCTACTTAAATTCTTCAATTAAATTTTAGTTCTAAAACTAAATATAGCCTTAAATAATTAAAATTTAAATTTTTGTATCGATATTTTGATGAATAGTGAAAAAATTCATCCATTCATAATCAATTATTTATAGATAGAAAGATATTTTATAATTTTTTATCCTTGTAAATCAATTTAACTGTTTGTATTGGAGTGAAAAATCAGAAATGGATATAATAACTTCAAATAAACACTGCTTCTGGATTTTTAAAGCTTTTAAATTCTATTGGGTTGTTACTAAAGTCTAATACAAACATGGTAGTTTGTTCAGCAACTTCTCCTTGATATCTTATTTGGGGTTTTATGATGAATGTAATATCGTTTTTTTCTAAACGATTAGCAATTAAATAGAAATCTTTAACCTCTAAAATACAACCATAATGTGGAATAGGAACACTTACGCCATCTACCAAACCGCAATAATCTAATTCTAAAATATTTGAAGAAATATGAGCAGAAAGTTGATGACCAAAAAAGTCAAAATCGACCCAATTTTTGGTTTCTCTACCTAGTTTACATCCTAAAATTTCATGATAGAATTTTTTGGTACTTTCAATATCTTTTACTTTGAAGGCGTAATGGAATGGTTTCATGGTCTTATGTAGTGCATTTTTAAATCTTTTCTTAGAATGTCTAAAACTCGATGGGTATAAATAAATTGATTTGTGGCAAATTTAGCTTCTTTAATAATGTTTTGTAAAACTAATTCGTCCTTTTCTAAATAGAATATAGCTTTAGCGAAAGCATCTTTCTCACTTGCTAGTTTAGCTTCTATCAAAATCTCTTCTAAAAATAAAACTTTTAAACCTTTGTCTTTTAAATCGCCGGTAAAGGAAATTAACCAGCTTAATGCATAAAATGCAGATTGTGAAATATGAATGGAATTTTCTGGGTTTTTAGCTTTTGGAAGTATATTAAATTTACTTGCTAAGACTTCTGATGTTCTATAAAACTTTAAAGCTTCTTTAAAATCATCATCTACCAATTGTATTAAACCATCTAAAGCTTGTGCTTGTATACTAAACCATCTTATTTTTCTTCTAAATTCGTGTAATCCAGCCTCTAATTGGTTAAAATCTAACTCACCAATTGTATATTTTTTAATGATCTTTTTTGTTTGCTTACTTAAAACTTTAGCAACCATCGGGGTGTCTTCTTCACCGCTTGGCCAAGCTATGCGTTCTAAATCTGAAAAAATAGTATCGAATTTATAATCTATTTCCTTTAACCAATTTTCCTGCTCTAAATGATCATTCAAATTTTTAAGTGTATTAATATATTTTTGTTTAATTAAATTTAATGCAGGAGTTGGGAACGCAGGCGTTTCTGAAAATTCTTTCCAATTGCTGTCGTAAAAGTTAACTTTTCCTAATAAGTCTTCTAATGTTTTAAACTGATTATTTAAATGTTTAAATACCTCTTTATTAGTTATTTTTTTATAAATCTTAATTAATCCTTGTAAAAAGAAAACAACTTTACGAGCTTCAGATTGGTATAAAGCTAGCGCAACATCCTCCTCGGTTTTAATATTTTCAAGTATCTTTTTTAGCTTGCTTACTAATGGGTAAAATCTTTTAATGCCAATAGCTGGTGTAATCTCTTTCTTCATGTTGTTCTTAAAACGATTTTTGAATTTATTTTAACAATTAGCTTGCCTAAATTAGATTATAAATTTTCATCTTTTGTATTTTAGCATTTTTTCATGATAAAAGTAATTTAAATTGAGTCATATTTTAGATAACCCTATTTATTATTCTTTAATTTCTAATCATAATAAATATGCAATAGGAAATAGCGAAGCCGTTTTTTATTACAGAGCAATGTCTTCTTTTGCAGGATTTAAAAATTTTAACCATGATAATTTTAATTGGCTTTATGAAAACCATCCCGATGATGGAGTTTTTATCCTATTCTCAATTCATGATGTTGAAATACCTAAACCTTGGAAATTAATTGCAAAAATAGATATGTTTCAATTGGTTTTTGAGGGTAAAGATTTAATACAAATTGATGATAAGCACCATATCCAAAATTTAAATGATGAACATATTGAAGAAATGAAAGCTTTGGTTGAGTTAACTAAACCCGGTCCTTTTATAGATAAAACGATAGATTTTGGGAATTATATTGGAGTTTTTGATAATAACAGATTAGCTTCTATGAACGGACAAAGGTTTAACCCACATCCATACAGAGAAGTAAGTGCCGTTTGTACTCATCCCGATTTTTTGGGTAATGGTTATGCTTTTGAACTATTGGTAAAACAAGTTAACCAAGTTTTAGAACAACATGAAATTCCTTTTTTACATGTAAGAGCAGATAATAGTAGCGCTATTAAACTTTATGAAAAGGTAGGTTTTAAGATAAGAACTGCAATTCAGGCAATTGTAATTGCAAAGTAAATGCAAAATTCGTTCTAATAATTAAAAAATAAGTTTAAGAAACCATTCACTTAAAGCAACAGTAGCATAAATAATTAAGCCTATCAACACGATAAATAATACTAAAACCCCAAAAAGTAATCCTTTACCACTTCCAGCATGTTTATCTTCTAAATAATATTCTTCTAAAAGTTTAAGGTTTCTATTGTTAGATTTAAAATAGAAATCGAAGACTAAACCAATTAAAGGGATAGCCCCAATGGCAAAATCAATGAAAACATTTCCTAACATTTTAACCACAATTTTTGAACTTGCGCCATGTTTACGCATGGTATAAATAAGCATTAACGATACAATTGTAGTGGAAGCATCGCCCAAAAAAGGAACAAAGTTAATGATAGGGTCTAGGCCAAATCTAAATTCACCAATTTTGAATTGACTGTCTAAAAGTTTAGAAATCTTGGCAATGTTTTTTAACCTTGGGTCGGGAGGTGTTTTTTGCATATATCTTGATTAACAAAGAATATGCCTAAGAAAATAGACTATAAATTAAGCTAGGGCAGAACTTTTAAATGCTTCTGGATATAAAATTCTTGCTTCTTCAAAAACTTTTCTGGAAGCTATTTGGTAGGCAATAAACACTAAAATTATCACAGAAATTACCAAACTAATTATCCAAATATGTTGACTCAAAAACCAATCGCCAAAAAATCGAAAAAAATATATAGGAAAATTAACAAGACCTAAATATTGAAATCTATTTGTAATTAATACAAGTTTCTTTACTAGGTTTCTTTTTATGTACAAAAATTCTTTAATTGAGAAATATATACTAAATCCAATTAGCAAAAATCCAATTGTAATTAAAGAAAACTCCTTTGGTAAATAGGTGAAAAGCAAATATAAAACAGCGTACAGACAAAAACTTTTAAGCATGTTAGGCCACATCAATAAATTAATAAATGTTTTTTGCCAATGTTTTCTTTGTTTTTTATTAGTAGCAGAGGCTTTTTGCTCGGTTATACCATCAAACCCGAAAATGCCAAAACCTCTAAATATATTATTTAAAGCTTCATCGAAAGATAAATTGGGATTTTGCTCCCTCTCATTTTCTATTGAAGATGCTAAGTGATCTACCAATTCTACTTGAACATCATAATATTCTACATAATGTTTTCTGGTAAATTCAAAAAGCTGGCTTACTTGTTCTGTTGTTAATTCTGTTTTCATTGGGCAGCTAATTTGGTGTTTAAAATCAGTTGCATTTGTTCAATAAAATCCTTTAAATCTGCTAGTTTATTTACATTCTCCGTTTTACCATTTTCTGTTAGCTGGTAATATTTCCGATTTCTATTGCCTACTTTTTCCATAGTCACAGTTAATAAACCATCTCCTTCTAGTTTATGTAAAGCAGGATAAAGTGCACCTTCTGTAATCTTGAGATCTGTATTGGTAAGTTCTTTAACTTTTTGGGTAATTTCATATCCGTACATCTTTTCGTTTTGCTCTAGCAAAGACAAAACAATAGTGGTTAAACTACCCTTAAAAAGCTGATTGGATTTGAACATGATTCAAATATACCTAAAAGTCTTAGGTATGCAAGGATGGGTTATTGATTATTTTAACTTTTTTTTATTAAGGTTTTTGGAAAACGAAAACTATATAATACCAATTTAGTTTTATAATGCCGTATATATTTTGTATATTTAGTCATGGGAAAGAAAGCAGAATTGGAGATTAGAGAATCATCTTTGGAGCTTAAAAAGCTACTTTTAAAACAGAAAATCATCAAGGGAGAGAAACGAATAAAATGCTTACTTGAGATTAAGTCCAGCAGCTTCGATACTCGTCAGGATCTTGCAGATAACTTACGGGTACACATTCGGACATTAGAAAGATGGGTAAGCGACTA